>OOAM01000703.1_pt1 | contig 28395 bp, 25 predicted proteins | sample 1671131 | NCBI WGS metagenome assembly OOAM01 (sample SAMN06348125, study PRJEB24527) | human gut metagenome | biome: human gut; feature: ankylosing spondylitis patient; material: feces | host: Homo sapiens | place: China | collected 2015-10 | reverse complement strand
CCCCCGGTTCGCACAACCTCCCAACCCACTCTAACCACACGAGGAAACAATGCATCTCGTCTGCTTTGGAGACTCGATCTGCTACGGCTACGGCGCACGCCCCGGCGAGGGCTGGGTCGCGCAGATGACGCGTATGCTGGCAACCCTGCGCGAACCGGTTGCGGTGACCAACGCCGGGGTCAGCGGCGACACCACGGAAGACGGCCTGCGCCGTATGCAGTGGGACGTGGAGCGCCACCACCCCAACGCCGTCTTCGTCCAGTTCGGCCTCAACGACGCCAGCTTCTGGTATACGTCCGTGGGTCGGCCTCTGGTCGGCTTCAGAACCTACCTCGCCAACATGGGCGAAATCATCCAGCGCTCGTTCCGCAGCGGGGCGCATACCGTCTTTCTGGCCACCAACCACAGGCCTGCGGAAGCGCCGGATATCCCCGGAGCCGAACTCTACCGCCGTACCGTCCGGGAATACAACGAAGGGCTGCGGGCCACCTTTTCGGGGATGAAAGGCATCGTGCTCATCGACATGGAGCGGCTTATCCTTGACCAATTCCCGAACCCGGATACAATCCTCTCACCGGACGGCGTCCATCTGAACCGGACCGGAAACGACTTTTATTTCATGGCCATCGGCAGGCGTATCGCCCGCAGCCTCGCCGGATAACAGGTTGACCGTATGCCCCCCAAGAAAACCAACGCCGCCCGCCTCCTCGACGAGCTGGGCATCGACTACGAACTGCATGAGGCCCCCTACGACGAGGCAGACCTCTCCGCCACGGCAATGGCCCGCTCGCTCGGCGTGCCTGTGGAGGAGGTCTTCAAAACGCTGGTCGTCCGGGGCGACAAGACCGGAGTGCTCGAAGTCTGCGTCCCCGGCGCCGCCGAGCTGAACCTCAAGGAACTCGCCGCCGTGTCCGGCAACAAGCACGTGGAGCTGGTTCCGCTCAAGGAAGTCCAGCCCCTCACCGGCTATATCCGGGGCGGCTGTTCCCCGCTGGCCGGAAAAAAGCATTATCCCGTCTTCGTGGACGAAAGCGCCATCCTCCATGAGCGCATCTATGTCAGCGCCGGGCATCGCGGGGTACAGCTCCGCCTTGCCCCCGACGACCTTCTTCGTGCGGTTGAAGGAACCTACGCCGCCATCGCCCGCTATTGACAGTCCCCGGTTTGTCTGCAACAGGAGACGAGGCACGTCTGAACGCGCCCCCAACCGATCACGCATTCCCGCCGCCCGCCGGCGAATCCTCCCGGACGGGGAGGGAGAGGAGATTTTGATGATTCCTGTCGATAAACAGATGCAATTGATCAAACGCGGCATCACCAATCTGATTGATGAAGGCGAACTGCGCAAAAAGCTGGAACGGGGCAAGCCCCTTACCGTCAAGGCCGGTTTCGACCCCACCGCGCCGGATCTCCATCTGGGCCACACCGTCCTCATCCACAAGCTCCGTCATTTTCAGGAGCTGGGCCACAGGGTCATCTTCCTCATCGGCGACTTCACCGGCCGCATCGGTGACCCCTCCGGCCGTTCCGCCACCCGTCCGCCTCTGACCACCGAACAGGTCATCGCCAACGCCGAAACCTATAAGGAACAGGTCTTCAAGATTCTCGATCCCGAAAAGACGGTTGTGGAATTCAATTCCCGCTGGCTCAACGACTTCACCGCCGCCGACTTCATCCGCCTAGGCTCCCGCTACACGCTGGCCCGCATGATGGAGCGCGACGACTTCGCCAAGCGTTACCGCGAAAACACGCCCATCGCCCTGCACGAGCTCCTCTATCCCCTCATGCAGGGGTATGACTCCGTGGCGCTCAAGGCCGACGTCGAAATGGGCGGCACCGACCAGACCTTCAACCTGCTGGTCGGGCGCACCCTCATGGGCCAGTACGACCTCGAACCTCAGTGCATCCTGACCGTGCCGCTGCTGGAAGGTCTGGACGGCGTGCGCAAGATGTCCAAATCCTACGGCAACTATATCGGCATCAACGAACCCGCCGCCGACCAGTTCGGCAAGACGATGTCCGTTTCCGACGATCTCATGTGGCGTTATTATGAACTCATCTCCAGCAAGTCGCTGGACGAGATCGCCGCGCTCAAGAAGGACGTCGAAGAAGGCCGCCTGCATCCCAAGAAAGCCAAGGAAGCGCTGGCGTACGAAATCGTGGCCCGCTACCACGGCGAGGATCAGGCACAGGAAGCCTTGCAGGGCTTCAACTCGGTCTTTGCGGACGGCGGCATACCGGACGACGCGCCGGAATTCGCCTGTGAACACGGCGAAGCAAGCAAACCTCCGGTTTTCCTGACTGATTCCGGCCTTGCCGCCTCGCGCGGCGAAGCCAAGCGCCTCATCAAGCAGGGCTCGCTCTCGCTTGACGGCGAACGCTGTGATGACGCCGAAACCCCGCTGGAACCGGGTTCCTACGTGGTAAAGCTCGGCAAAAAGCGCTTCCTGCGCCTGACGGTACGGTAATACATGCTCGACATTGACCTTGCGGTCTCCATAAAACGCTTGTCGGTGGCGTTCGTGCCGCTGATGCTCGGAATCATCCTGCATGAGGTCGCCCACGGCTGGGCGGCCCTCAAGCGGGGTGACCCCACAGCCGCCATGCTCGGGCGGCTGACGCTCAACCCGGTGCCTCACATCGACCCCATGGGCTTGTTCGTCTTCGTGCTGACCAGCCTGACCGGCCCCTTCGTCTTCGGCTGGGCCAAGCCGGTGCCCATCAATCCCCGGAATTTCCGGAACATCGTGAAAGACACCATGCTGGTGTCCTTTGCGGGGCCCGCCACCAACTTCCTGCTGTCGATCGGGTTCGCCGTGCTCCTGCGCCTGCTCATCGAATTCTTCCCGCTCGGCGAGTGGCAGGGCAACACCGTGTGGGATTTCTTCTTCCTCATGTTCCAGACCGGCGTGGTCGTGAATATCGGCCTTGGCTGGCTGAACCTGATGCCCATCCCGCCCCTTGACGGCAGCAAAATCCTCTGGGGCGTCCTGCCGCCGAAGCTCGGATTCCAGTACATGCAGCTTGAGCGCTACGGTTTTCTGGTGCTCATCCTGCTGCTCATGACCGGGGCGCTCGGGTACGTTCTCTACCCGCTGATCCAGTTCTCCGTGAACACGGTCTTCTCGCTGATTGTACTGAGTTGACAGGAACTACCGGAGAGGGGCCTTTGAAAAGAGGCTCCTTTCTGCTTTTGATGGGCAAGAAGCGTTTCGCCCGGAACAAGCAATGCGGCTTTGGGAAAAACGGAAACATCCCGTGGAACCGAAAGAGCCGCCGCTTCCGGAAAACGCCTTTCGCGCCGACACAAGGACGAACAATGGATATGCTGAAACATCCCGGCATGGTCGATATGCCCGAGTTGCTGGAAAAACTGGATGCCCTGCGCGGGGAAGGCAAAAAGATCGTCTTCACCAACGGGTGTTACGACATCCTGCATCCGGGGCATGTGGATCTGCTGGAACGCTGCAAGGCGCAGGGCGATGTGCTGGTGCTCGGGCTGAACAGCGACGAATCGGTCAAACGGCAGGGCAAGGGCGACGACCGGCCCGTCAATCCGTATCCTGTGCGGGCCTTTGTGCTGGCGCATCTGGAAAGCGTGGATTTCGTGGTCCGGTTCGACGAGGATACCCCCGCGAAGCTCATCGAAGCCGTACAGCCAGACGTGCTGGTCAAAGGCGGGGACTGGTCCGTGAATCGCATCGTAGGCCGGGAAACGGTGCAACGGCGCGGCGGTGAAGTCATAAGCCTCCCCTTGCTGCAAGGCTATTCGACCACGGCGCTCATCGAAAAAATCCGCCGCACCGCACCCGGCAGCCGCTGATTTTCCCTTTTCCCCCGAGGCAGGCAACGTATGAAAAAAAGCTTGTTCCACGCTCTGACGGCGGCCGCGTACCCATTTGGCGCGTATGTCCTGCTTCCCGCAATAACGCGGGGCGTCGGCACGGTAGGCGACCCGATGGGCAGAGGCCTCTCCCGAGGTTTCGCGGCCCTTTTCTTCATGGGGTTCTGGACGCTGTGCGTCCTCATTGTCAGTCTGATCGGCTCAAAAACACAATATGGGGAATGCCTCACCTCGGTTGTGGTCAACGCCTTCGCCATTGTGCTCACCACTCTGTTCTGTCAGCTCACTTAAGAACGTCTTCTCAAAGGCGCAGCAATGAAACCTCTCTTCTACCTCCTGACGGCGGCGGCACATCCCTTCGGCCTTTACGTTGTGGTCCCCCTGTACATGGAGCACTGCTACGTTGTTACGGGCAGCGATGGAGCGGGCCGGGCCATGGCCGCCGGCTTCGCCGAACTGTTCGCCATAGCCTTATGGACCCTCGGCGTGGTGATCGTCAGCCTGCTTGTTTCACGTCTCCACTATAAGGAATGGCTCCCGACCATCGGCATCAACACGATCATCATCCTGATCTATCTCCGCTTGCTGCTCGGGCTCTAGCAGATCTCAAGCGGTCGGGCTTCAACGGAACAGGCGATATCCATAGCCGCCGCACAGAGTAAGCCCGGACTCCGCCATCAAAAAATCGTTGAAAAAAGCGCAAGGAGAAGAGACAAGGTTACGAGGGTTGAACTGGCCTCGTGGCACCTTGGCTTTCCCTCAAACATGGCAGTCGGGGCAGACCCCAAACAGAAAGCACTCGTGATCCTCCACGAGGAATCCTGAGGGAGCGGCCTCCCGCTCGTTCAGGGCACAGCCGGGCAGATCATACACCCGGTTGCAGACCCGGCAGTGGAAATGATGGTGATGCCCCTTTCCCGTGCGTTCGTAGAGCGTGCCGAGGGACGGATGGCACACCTGTTTGAGCCAGCCGTTTTCCAACAGCAGTTTCACATTGCGGTACACGGTGGCCTGATTAAGCGATTCCACCGCCATCCGCCCGGTTTCCAATATTTCCTCAATGCCGAGCGGGCGATCCAGTTGGCAAAAAACCTGTTCGATCGCCGCCCGCTGTGATGTCTTCCGTTTCATTCCCAAACCTCATACGCGTATCAGCCTCTGTATTGCACGCATTCCCGCAATCCGCAAACCTCTTGACACCTCATGCGGCAAGCAGTAATTGCAAATGCCTTCGCAATAGCAATAAGCCGTCCGCGCTTTTCCCGCAAGGAGCCCCTATGCGTAAAACCACCGCCGGAATCGTATTCCTCATGATCCTCACACTGATGTGCGGTGCCGCCCTCGCTCAGACCCGGGTGCTCGCCACCACCTTCCCCGTCTACCAGATCGTCCGTAACATCACGCAAAACGTGCCGGATGTGGAGGTGCAGCTCATGCTCCCCGCGCAGGCCGGATGCCCCCACGATTACGCCCTCACGCCGCAGGACATGAGCAAGCTCGCACAGGCCGACATCCTTGTACTCAATGGACTCGGCCTTGAAGCCTTCCTCGGTTCCCCTTCGGCACGGGCCAAAAAGGAACTTCATACCATCGACAGCTCCAAGGGCATCTCCGGGCTGCTCCCGTATACGGACGCGGAAGCGACGCACGAGGAGCATGAGGGGCACCATCATGGGGGGATGAACCCTCACCTGTTCGCCAGCCCGCGCATGGCCGCGCAGATGACCCGTTCCATCGCGGGGCAGCTTGCCGATCTCGATCCCGCCAACGCCGCAACGTACTGGGCCAATGCCGAGAACTACGCCCGGACGCTCGACGCGCTGGCGGACGAATTCGCCGCGCTCGGCGGCACACTGAAAAACAACCGCATCATCACGCAGCACGGAGTATTCGATTACCTGGCGCGCGACATGGGGCTTGATGTGGTCGCGGTCATTCAGGCCGACGACACGCAGGCGCCGTCCGCCTCCGATATGATGAAGCTGATCAAGGCGATCCGCAGCCAGCATGTCGGAGCCATCTTCACGGAACCGCAGTATCCGGACAAGGTCGCCGCCACCCTGTCCCGTGAAACCGGGGTCGCCACGGCAAAGCTGGACCCCGTCGCCACGGGGCCGGCCATCGCACCGCTGGACTATTACGAAAAAACCATGCGCGCCAACCTGCACACGCTGGAGAGCACCCTTGGAACCAACTAACGCCGTCGTCTTCCGCGACGTATCCGTGCGCCGGAGCGGGCTCGCCATCCTTGAGCACGTCAACGCCACGGTCCCGCAGGGAAGCTGCACCGTCATCGTGGGCCCCAACGGCGCGGGCAAAACCACACTCATCCTCGCCCTCATCGGCGAGATGCGCCACGACGGGGACATCGACGTCATGACGGGACGGAGCGGAAACCCCTTGCGGCTCGGCTATGTGCCGCAGCGCATCAGCATTGATCGGGGGATGCCGCTCACGGTCGTGGAATTCCTCGTCATGGGCATCCAGAAGCGCCCGCTCTGGCTCGGCATCCGGCCCTCGCTGAAGGCGCATTCGCTGGAGCTCCTTTCAATGGTCAAGGCGGAACACCTCGCTTCCCGGCGGCTTGGCGATTTGTCCGGCGGCGAAATGCAGCGCGTCCTGCTGGCGCTTGCCCTGCAACAGGAACCGGAACTGCTCGTGCTCGACGAGCCCTCGGCCGGGGTGGATTTTCAGGGAGAGCATCTGTTCTGCGAACTGCTGGACGAACTGCGCGCCGCCAAGGGATTCACGCAGCTTATGGTCAGCCATGATCTCGGCATGGTCTTCCACCACGCCACGCACGTCATCTGCCTCAAGCGGCATGTCTTCGCGGAAGGCACGCCCGACGAGGTGCTGACGCAAGAAAACCTCATGGCCCTGTTCGGTATGCACATGGGCCTCATCAATCCCCATGCCCCCACCGCGGCCCAGCCAAAGGACCACCATGCTTGATCTCGAGCCGCTCTACCGCCTCGTGTCCCTGCTCCCCTTCGAGTGCCTCCAGGCCGGGTTCATGCAGCAGGCACTCGTCGCCCTGATCCTGCTCGCGCCGATGGCGGCGACCATGGGCGTGCAGGTCGTCAGCTTCCGCATGGCCTTCTTTTCCGACGCCATCAGCCATTCCGCCTTCGCGGGCGTGGCGCTCGGCCTGATCTTTTCCATCAACCCGCATGTCGCCATGCCGGTTTTCGGCATCCTCGTCGGGCTCGGCATCATGGCCGTGCAGCGGAACAGCGCCCTCTCCTCGGATACGATCATCGGCGTATTCTTCTCGGCGGTCATGGCCTTCGGCCTCGCCGTGGTCAGCCGGGACAATGCCGTGGCCCGGGATCTGCAACAGTTCCTGTACGGCGACATCCTGACCATCACGGAAACCGACATCCGCTGGCTCATCGGCCTGTTCTTCGCGCTGGCGGCCTTTCAGATATGGGGCTACAACCGCCTGCTGTACATCGGCCTGAACCCCGTGGTCGCCAAGGCTCACCGCATCAAGGTGTTTTTCTGGCAATACCTTTTCGCCGGGCTGCTCGCGCTCGTCGTGATGTTCTCCGTCTGGGCCGTGGGCGTCCTGCTGGTAACGGCGCTGCTCATCGTGCCCGCAGCCACGGCCCGCAACCTCGCCCGCACAGCCGGGGGCATGTTCTGGTGGTCGATCCTCGTCAGCGTCACTTCCGCCGTGGCCGGGCTGGTGCTCTCCGCACAGGAATGGGCCGGGACAGCCACCGGAGCGACCGTTGTCCTCGTCTCCTGCGGCTGGTTCCTGCTGAGCGCCGTCCTCGCCGCCATACGGGGAGAGGGGCGGCGCCAGTAACGCTTTCGTGAAAGCGCGTGCGACACGCCGGGAATCTTTTTGCCTCCGCCAGCAACGCGGCTTGCCTCCAATACAAAAGCGCCCTCTTCCGGATCACGGAACAGGGCGCTTTTTTGACGCGCCGGATGGGAACGTACCTTTCACCGGCGGCCGCCAAGCTAGCCGGAGGAAGTTCGGGGTGCCGTAACCCTGTTTCTCAATCGTATCGAAACGCCTTCAGTACAATCCCATCCAGTCGAGCGTCGTTGGGAAAAGCCAAGGGCACCTTCCTTTTCAGGGAGGTGCCCCCGATCATTACTTTCTGTTGATCATGTGCTCGGGGGCGAGGATGTCGTCGAGCTTCTCGCGGCTGAGGAGGTTGCGGGCAAGCACGATGTCGAGCACCGAGCCGTCGGTTTCGAGGGCTTCCTTGGCGATGGACGCGGAGGTTTCATAGCCGAGATAAGGATTCAGGGCCGTGATGATGCCGATGCTGTTCTCGACCATGCTGCGGCAGCGTTCCTTGTTCGCCGTAATGCCGCTCACGCAACGATCCTGCAACGTCCGCATGGCCTGGCGCAGACGGTGGATGCCGTTCGACAGCGAGAAGGCGATGATCGGCTCCATGACGTTCAGCTCAAGCTGCCCTGCTTCCGCCGCCATCGTGATGGTCACGTCCTTGCCGATGATGTCGAAAGCCACCTGCGAGACCACTTCGGGGATGACCGGGTTGACCTTGCCCGGCATGATCGAGGAACCGGGCTGCAGCCGGGGCAGGTTGATCTCATTGATGCCCGTACGCGGGCCGGAGGACAGCAGGCGCAGGTCGTTGCAGATCTTGGACAGCTTGACCGCGATGCGCTTGAGCACGCCGGAGGTCTGCACATAGGCCCCGGTGTCCCACGTCGCTTCGATGAGGTTGGTGGACAGCACCACCGGAATGCCGCTGACTTCGGCGAGGGCCTTCGAGGCGACTTCGGCGTAGCCCTTGGGCGCGTTGATGCTTGTCCCAATGGCGGTCGCGCCCAGATTGACCTCAAGCAGGAGCTTGCGGGATTCCTCGACGCGCAGGATATCCTCGCCGATGGTCGTCGCGTACGCGCCGAATTCCTGACCGAGCGTCATGGGTACCGCGTCCTGCAACTGTGTGCGGCCCATCTTGATGACGTCCGAAAACTCTTCGGACTTGGCCACGAATCCCTGCTGGAGATAGGCCATATCGCCGGTCAGCTGGCCGAGCATGGTATACAGGGCGATGCGCAGGGCCGTGGGATAAATGTCGTTGGTGGACTGCGAGCAGTTCACATGGTTGTTGGGGTGGCAATATTCGTATTCACCCTTCTTATGGCCCAACAGCTCAAGGGCACGGTTGGCGATGACCTCGTTGGCGTTCATGTTGGTCGAAGTTCCCGCACCGCCCTGAATGCAGTCCACGGGGAACTGATCGTGCAGCTTGCCCTCAATGATCTCGTCGCAAGCCGCGCAAATGGCGTCCCCGATCTCGCGGGGCAGCACGCCGAACTGCATGTTCGCAATGGCCGAGGCCTTCTTGACCAGGCCGAGCGCCTTGATAAGTTCCGGGAAGCTGGCGATGCTCACGCCGGAAATCGGGAAGTTCTCGACGGCCCGATAGGTCTGGATTCCATAATATGTATCGGAAGGGATGCGCATTTCACCCAAAAAATCATGTTCGAGACGAGGCATGGACGTTTCTCCTGTTTGGTGCGAATACTGAACGTGCTGTGACTATAAGAAACACCCAGCGGAACTGGCAATTGCCGATTTCGTATCGCGTCATGATCAAAATGCATGGAGCCCCCCGTGGACCAGAAACTCCTTGAAGATTTCCTCAGCCTGTGCCGCCACAGAAGCTTTTCACATGCGGCGCAGGAGCGCAACGTCACCCAGCCCGCCTTCAGCCGCCGCATCCGGGCACTGGAGGAGTGGCTCGGCGTGGTCCTGTTCGACCGGACGGCCCTTCCCGTCCGCCTTACGGCGCAGGGCGAACAGTTCCTGCCCGTGGCCCGCGACATCGTGGACCGCATGGCCGAAGCCCGGCGGGAGTTCGCGGCCGGGAACCGTTCCGACGGCATCGTCCGCCTCATCAGCCTGCCTACCCTCTCCATCAACGTGCTCCCGGATCTTCTCTTCCGGGTGCGGCAGACGTGCGATCAGCTCCGCTTTGTGGTCAATCCCTTTCCTCAAAGTGTGGAAGAGCATTTCTGCGCCCTGATGGAACATCAGGTGGACATGCTGCTCACCTACAGGCTGGACGAGTATGAATCGGACAGCGAATTCCTGTCGCACATCGAGTCCGCCACCGTCGGCCGGGAACGCTTCCTCCCCGTCGTGGGAAGCGCCCTTGCGGAACGCCTTCCAAGCGCCTCCCCCCTGCCCTACCTTTCCTACAGCAATTTCTCCTTCGCCAACCGGATCATCCTTCCGCTTTATGAAAAGACGCCCTGCGAACTCCAGTCCGTCTATGAGAGCAGCCTGAGCGAGGGCATCGTCAAAATGCTGGAAAAAGGCATCGGCATGGCATGGGTTCCGGAAACGCTGGTGAGCGAGCAGTTAAAGCGGGGTACCATCCGCCGCATATGGGAAGACCGCCCGGATCTCAGCGTGGAAGTGGACATCAAGCTCTATCGCAACAAAACCGTCCACCGCGCCGCCATCGAAACCTTCTGGAAAGCGATCCTCCCGTAAGCATCCATCACAACGCCAGACATAATACCATAAAAAAGCCGGGACCGTCGTAAACGGCCCCGGCTTTTCATATCAGGTTAGGGGAGGGAGTGCCTAACCCAGTTCAACAGCAGACTTGGCGTCGTCCTCTTCGAAGACCTCTTCTTCAGCGTCCTTCGGGGTAAAAAGCAGCGGACGGTCAGCCGTTCCGAGGAGCATATACTGCATACTCGTTTCGGGGATGGAACGCAGTATGGAAGCGCGGCTAAAGTAGAAGCAGGCACCGATGGCTACCCATGCGAGCAGCATAATCCACGATTCGAACCCAATGGCGGCCGGAGAGCCGGGCACAGCCAGCATGAGGAAGCAGGCGATGGAGGTCAGCGCACCGACCACGGCCACGGACTTGCTCCACCACGGGGTCTGGTCCGCGAAGCGAGAGGCGTACTTGTAAACAACGAGGCAGGTGGAAAGGTAGGCGAGCGCGGTGCCCATAGCGGACATGTCGACGATCCAGTTGAGGGCGGAGCGGCCGAAGAAAGGCGCGATAAGGGTCAGGCCGAGGGTAAACAGCACGGCGTTGGTCGGGGTGCCATACTTGGGGTGCACCTTCAGGAACCAAGGATGCAGGAACTTGCCGCGGCCCATGCTGAACAGCAGGCGCGTGGTGGCCATGAAGAAGCCGTTCATGCCGGTCAGGATGCCCGCGAGGACGGGGATGGCGAGGATCATGCCGCCGAAGCGTCCGAAGGCCATGTCAGCCACAGCGCCGGTAGCCCACGTGTGGTTCTGGCCGAGCAGGTCGGTGTAGGGAATGATGATGGCCACGGAAATCAGGACCAAGGCATACAGCGTCGCACCGCATATGATGGAGTTCAGCATCAGGCGGCGGGACTTTTCAGGCGGGAAGTCGAATTCTTCAGCGGTCTGGGGAATGGTATCGAAGCCGACGAACAACCAGGGGGTGATCGCCACGATGGAGATGACGCAAGCCCACGGCGAACGGCCTTCGGCGAACAGGGGGAACAGGTTGTCGAGCGACGCGGTGGACGTGGAGAAGGAACCCACCGTCAGGATGAGCACACCGGCCACCAGCGCAAAGGCAAGGATGAGCTGGATGCTGCTGGCGAAGTCCATGCCGCGGAAGTTCATGTACCCGAAGAAGAGGAAGGCGCAGGTCATCATGGCCAGTTCACCGGCGTACACGTCCCAACCGGCTACGCTGTACAGATACCCCACGTCGAACACACCCGGCAGCAAGGCGCGGCTGAGAAGAGCCAGCGCGGTGCCGTTGGCGGCGATAACGCAGAGATAGCCAAGGATGAGGGCCCAGCCGCAAATAAAGGCCCATGCTTTGCCGAAACCGACGTAGGCATAGGTGAACGCGCCGCCGGCCACGGGATAGGCCTTGACGAGGATGCTATAAGCAAGGGCGACGAAACACAGAAGGCCGCCGCCGACAATGAAAGCCAACACACTACCGATAGGCCCGGCCTCAGGGAGGAAGCGCGCCCCGGGAAGGACGAAGCAGCCCCAACCGATGATGGCGCCCACGGCAAGAGCCCAAACTTCAGCCGGGCTCATCGTTTTCTTCAGTTCTTCACGTCCGCTTTCAACATGTTCGTTGCTCATGACCAAAAGTCCCTCTTTGTCTTCGCGTTTCAAGAGTGGTTTCTTCGCGCTCTTTTTCGTTCACCGCCGCATCCCGGCTTTGAACGAAAAAGGACGCATCATCCAAAAACTCTATTGGAACGTCGGGATTGTTCCCGAAGGCACTAACTCTTTAGCAAGTGCCGAGCCAAAATATCTGAACAGGCATTGCGACGAGGCTTTTATTCATATTAATCGACTGTAATGACAAATAATATTTTTTCTGTTTTCAAAATAATCCACCATTAAGTTCTTTTCCTCACAACGAGACACGAATGTCCCGCAAAAAATACGTTTCCCTGTATTTTATGTATTTTTAGCATGTTAACCAGAACTACCCTCATGGGGCATTTTTGTCCCACGGGACATTTTTGTCCCGTTAAGAGCCTCCTCTTTTGGAGTACGCCTTATCCGTATAGGTTGATTCATCAAACAGCCTCAATATGTTGAGGCCGTCTGAGAGAGAAACCGTCTCCCACTCTCCCCCACGCGGAACGTGAATAAGGCAAAACACACGTGAAAAACACAACTTCTTGGCAATCCGGAGCAAACACGGTATGAATCTCTAAAGGAACCGGAAGAAGTGATTTTTCTGTCAAACCAGACCGTTTTCATACATTTCGCCAATCCCCCCACTTTTTCTTGCGGCCATTATTATAAGGATGGAGCCATGCGGCGCAGTACGCTGTTCGGACTATTCGGCTTTTTTGCACTTCTCCTCGCCCTGACGGCGGATCTCTCCGCCGCTTATCAGGAACCTCCGTTCAAACTCGAAACGGGCTGGCTTCCCGAGCATGAGACGTTCCTCATCTGGTACGCCAAACAAAAGGGCTGGGACAAACAGGAAGGGCTCGACATCGTCCTCAACAGGTTCGACTCGGGCAAAGATCTGATCGGCAATGCGGACAAGTGGGTCATCGGAGCTTGCGGCGCGTTCCCCATCCTGACCAGCCCCTATCCTGAACAATTCACCATCATCGGCGTCGGCAATGACGAATCTCTGGCCAATGCGGTCATGGTCCGGCCCGACAGCCCGCTTTTGAATACCAAAGGCGCCAACAAGGGGTATCCGAACCTCTACGGCAAAGCCGACGACGTAAGGGGCAAAACCATCATTTGCCCCGCCTCGTCATCGGCCCAATATCTCCTTACCAAATGGCTTGCCGCCTACGGCCTGACGACTGAGGACGTGCGGATCCAAAATACGGATGCCGTACCGGGCCTTCAGGCTTTCTTTGAGGGGGAAGGCGACGCCATCGTGCTGTGGGCCCCCCACAGTTACACCGGAGACGAGCATGGGCTTAAAGTCGCGGCCACATCGCGCTCCGTCAACGCCCCGCAATCCGTACTGCTCATGGCGGACAAAGATTTTGCCGCTGCCCACCCCAGCCAGGTGGCCTCCTTCCTGCGGGTCTACCTCCGGGCCGTCCGCATGATGCGCGAGGAATCCGTGGCAACCCTTGCTGAAGACTACAAAACATTCTTCAAAGAATGGGCGGGCAAGACAATGTCCGATGCCGAAGTCATCAAGGATATCACCATCCACCAGGTCTTCCTGCTTGAGGATCAGCTCCGGATGTTCAGCGCCGAACATTCCCGGAGCGACATGCAGGATTGGCTCGCCTCCATTATCCGCTTTCACGCGGGGGACGCCTATTCCCAAGACAAAACGGAGGAACTGCTCGGCCTCGTCACAGGAGCCTTTCTTGAAAAAGTGGAGCGCCCTATCCCCGAGTACCGATAACCCCGCGCCCCCAACGAGCCCTTCCCTTTCCGTTGTCCATTCGGGGCAACGCTCTATGGAAAAGCCGCGCATCAGAGCCGCATCCCATTCATGCCTCCAGTTTCGGGCGACTGTTCCCGTACAACAACATAGAGTCCCTCCTTTCTCCCGAAGAGCAACCGCCCCCATAGGAACCAGAATGTTTCCTCTACCGTTATAAAAAACGGCCCGATCCATTTCTACTGGATCAGGCCGTTTCTTCTTTCTTCTGTACGGCAACGAACGGCAGCCGAAGCCCTGCCCTCCTCTCCCCACTTTTCCCTCAGCACTCCGGCAGGCTCAGCAGACGGAGGAACTCCTGCCGTGCAGCCTCCCCACCAGTCGAAAGCCTCAGGAAAGGAAGAGGGCCGGGGGAGGAAACTCCTTCTTCAAAAGGGGCTTCCTCCCCCGGTTTCATTACTCCACCTCACTTCCACACGCCACCTGTCCAGCCCCTACGCGGCGCAGGCAAACGATATACTCCTGATTTCCCTTGGGCCCCTTGACGGCGGCAGGCACGACGCCGAGGCACTCAAGGCCGAGACGCTCCTGACAAAACAGCAGCACTTTGTCCACCGCCTGCTGGCGTAAGGCGGGATCACGCACCACGCCCTTGTCCGTCTGATGCGGCCCAAGCTCAAACTGCGGCTTGACCAGCGCCGCCACCAAACCGCCTTCCTTGAGCCAGCGCACGCAGGGCGGCAGAATCAGCGTCAGGGAAATAAAAGAGACATCGGCGACGATGATGTCCACCGGCTCGGGAATCAACTCTTCTGGAGCCGTGCGTAAATTCGTCCCTTCCATGCTGATGACCCGCGGATCGCGGCGCATACGCTCATGGAGCTGCTCCTTGCCCACGTCCACCGCATACACCTTCGCCGCGCCGTGCTGCAGCAGGCAGTCCGTAAATCCGCCCGTGGAAGCCCCGGCGTCCAGACAGACGAACCCGGTCACATCCAGCTTGAAATGCTCTATGGCGGTCAGCAACTTATACGCGCCACGGCTGACGTATTTCTCAATGCCGACCAGTGCGAAGGCCGTATCCAGCGGATATTTGTGACCGGGCTTATCCACTTTTTGCCGTACGCCGGAAACATCCTCCAACGCCACTTTGCCCGCCATGATCAGGCGTTTCGCCATTTCGCGGCTTTCCGCCAAACCTTGCGCAAAAACCAACTCGTCCGCACGTTCCTTACCCTGCGCCATACTGCCCCCGCTTCCGAAAAAATCGCCGCGATACCGCGGCACCGCGCTAGAGTTAGCAAAATCCAGCCACGATGCAACCCACTGCACTCGATCCGCACAACATTCCCGCTTGAAAGACACGGTGTCCTTTGTCATGCTGCCGTCTCACCCGTTCCCTTTGCCTGTGTATGGCACAGCGGATACAACGGATTTCAGAGGATCGCCATGAACAAACAAAACTATCACGCCGCCATCTTCGATCTTGACGGAACCTTGCTGGACACGCTCGACGATCTTGCCAATGCCGCCAATGCCGCGCTGCATTCAGCAGGTTACCCGCAACATCCCGTCGCCGCCTACCGTCAGTTCGTCGGCAACGGCCTGCGTATGCTCGTCCGCCGGGCCCTGCCCGAAGGGGAAGCGGATCGTATCGGGACTACGGATTTCGAAGCACTTGTGGAACGCACGGGCGCCAACTATGCCAGAGACTGGGCCGTAACGACGCGGCCCTACCCGCATATCCCCGAACTCTTGCAGGAACTCCAAAGGCGCGGCATCCCCTTGGCCGTCGTGACGAACAAGCCGCACGAATGGACGCTCCACATGCTCAAGCACTACTTTCCCGAGAGTCCTTTCCTGTTCATTCAGGGGGCTATGCCGAACCTGCCCCATAAGCCCGATCCCACCGGAGCCCTCAACGCGGCCCGGCATCTCGGCAGTATCCCCAATGAAACAGTCTTTGTCGGAGACAGCAATGTGGACATGCTGACAGCCCACAATGCCGGAATGACTGCGGTCGGCGTGGACTGGGGATTTCGGGGAGCCCAAGAACTGAAAGAAAGCGGCGCGGACAAAATCCTATATGATCCGCTGGAACTTCTTCCTTTTTTCGAGAAATACGCATTCTAGCCTGTCAGGGTATGAATACATTTCGTGGACCGGAAACCAAAGGGAGAGCTGCCTCGTCTGTTGACTCCTCACCCTGATACAAGTATTCTATACAGCTCATGCCCGGATGGCGGAACTGGCAGACGCAAGGGACTTAAAATCCCTAGGCCATATGGCTGTACGAGTTCAATCCTCGTTCCGGGTACCACAAGAAAACAAGCGGGTTACGATACAAATCCACACCCGTTCCCCCCTCACAGGAAGCCCCCTCACGCTTGTAGTTGCAATTGCAAATGCAAACAGGAGGGGGCTTCTCTTTTACCCTCCCTCCTCTCCCCACCTCCATCCGCCCCGCAGCCCTTGCGGACAAGACGGTATGTTTTCCTCCATACCCTGTGGGCTGGAAGCGCTCACTTCCTATGGGGAGTTGGAGGGGCTAGCCGCGCATCCGGAGGACACCCCGGAAGCCTATCGATCTCAGCCGGTTGATCTGCTATCACTGGATTCCGGGAGGAGCCTCCCCACATGATGAGGCAATCGGAATCGTTTTCTGTCTTTTGGGAAAGGCCATAGGGACGTCATGCTTTCCATGCTTGGGCTTCTTGTGCTTGGGGGTGCCTTTGTAGGGCTCCTTTCCGGGCTTCTCGGTGTCGGCGGGGCGGTGATCATCATGCCCCTGCTCAACGTATTTTTCGACCGCCTCGGGTTTTCCGTGGACACGACGCAGCACCTGTCGCTTGGTACATCCCTCGCCACCATCCTGTTCACATCCCTTTCCAGCGTGCTGGCGCACAGGCGATATGGTTCCGTGCGCGCCGACATCTGGAAAAAGATGGCCCCCGGCATCATTGCGGGCACGCTCGGCGGCGCGCTTCTCGCTCCACACCTTCCAGGATTATTCCTGCGCGGCTTTTTCGCCTTCTTCGTCATGCTGGTCGGCGTTCATCTGCTCTTCAATTCCACCCCCCGCCCCAAGACCGGGCGGCTCGAACGGGCCATGCTTCCGGTCAGCATACTCATCGGCCTGATTTCGAGCCTTGCGGGCATCGCCGGGACCATGCTCTGTGTGATTTTCCTGGTCTGGGCCGCGATCGATTGGGCCGACGCCGTGGGCACGTCCGCCGCCCTGAGCTTGCCCATCAGCCTGACCGGAACACTCGGATATGCCATCGCAGGGTGGAACGTCCCGGAGCTTCCTCCCTACTCCGTAGGTTTCGTATACCTTCCCGGGATGTTCTGCCTGCTGGTTTCCAGCATGAGCATGGCCGTTGTGGGCGCACGGTTGGCCCATTCGCCGCGATTGCCGATGCAGGTCTTGCGCCGCTGTTTCGCGGTCGGCAATATCCTTCTCGGTCTTTCTATACTCCGCTCCGTCCTTTTCAGATGATCCCGGCGCAACTCAAGAAACAAAACAGAAGCCCCGCGCCGGCATATTCCAACACCCAGCCTTTCCAAAGGGAAAACGCTGCCACCCGGTGAAAGAACGCAAAAAATCCCGGCAGGAAAACCTGTCGGGATGTTCTTTTTTGCTGGTGGGCCATCGGTGACTTGAACACCGAACCAACTGATTAAGAGTCAGCTGCTCTACCAATTGAGCTAATGACCCAAGGACATTTCGTCCGCGCTCATTGCACGAAAAGGGATGTACCGAAAACGGAGGGCTGTGTCAACGTATTCTTAGCACTTTCCGAATTTTTTTCCTCAATAGAAAGAAAAAATCTGTTTTTTCGCTAAGTAAGGAGACAATCCCTTCCACGCATGGCCCACTCCTCTCCGTACTCCCGGCCAGCCGTCGGAGGGGAACCTTTTATCACACGATGAAGCTCCTACGAATCCCATGCATTAACAATGCCGTATACTCCACCAATCGTCATTCAGTTTGATATCAAACGTGTAAAACAATATACCTCTATTTGACAGAATGCCACTGGAATACTAGCATAAATATCAATCTGTTATCGGATTTAAAAAAGGAATAAATATGGGGTTCACAAATACACCTACTTTGGAAACAGAGAGACTTCTATTAAGAAGATTCTCTGAAAACGATTTATACGCCTTGTTCAAAATACATAGCGATAAAGACGTAAATACGTATTTACCTTGGTTTCCATTACAATCCATAGAGGAAGCAAACCTCTTTCTTAGGGAAAGGTACTTGGACACCTACAGGCAACCTTACGGTTACAACTATGCGATTTGTTTAAAAAATAATAACATTCCAATAGGGTATGTCAATATAGACATCAATGAGCCCCATGACCTTGGCTATGGGCTGCTCAAAGCCTTTTGGCGCAACGGCATTGTAACCGAGGCGGCCAATGCCGTTATTCACCAAGCAAAGAAAGATGGCATTCCTTACATTACGGCCACACACGATATCAAGAATCCCCGTAGCGGCAATGTCATGAAACGTCTGGGTATGCTTTATCAATATTCGTATGAGGAACAATGGCAACCTAAAAACATACTGACTACTTTCTGTATGTACCAGCTGAACTTTGATGGACAAGACAAGCGGGTATACAAAAGCTATCTGGACCAATCACCCAATCAAGCTGACTGATACTTGATGAATGTCTACCGCGCTTGTGGTGCTCCACATTGGATGGAGCGGACCAAAGTTACCTTTCAAAATAGAAGCACATACGAAAAAAGGACTTTCGATTTCTCGAAAGTCCTTGGTTCGTTTCGCTGGTGGGCCATCGGTGACTTGAACACCGAACCAACTGATTAAGAGTCAGCTGCTCTACCAATTGAGCTAATGACCCGTGCCTTGCGGCGTGAAAAGAGGTTTAGTCCAAATAAGGGGTGAGTGTCAACACCCTTTTTGCAAAAGAGAGGAAAAAACGCTACCGTCCACCCCATGAAAACGAAAAACACACTCCATATATGGCTCGTACTCTGCCTTGTAACAGGCTTTCTGCTGCATGCGTCTACTCTTACTCACGCAGAATCACTTCCTTTTTCATTAGATACGGAATATGCCGAACTGGACGGGCATCCGGCGGCCGTGCTCTGGGTGACGCCGCAGAAAGGCTATCACACCTACTCCCACTACGCGGACGCTCCCATTCCCACCAGCTTGAATATCCTCGACGCACAGGGACAACCCGCCGCAGCCGCAGTCCTCTACCCACAGGGGCGGCTTACGCCCGACACCTTCGAGCCCACAAAACAGATTCTCGCCTATACCGCCCGGTTCCCGATCTTCATCCGTTTCGATGCCCCCGTATCCGGCCCCCTCTCCGCCGATCTGTCCATGCTCCTCTGTTCGGACAAAAACTGTGTCCCCGTACAGCAAACGGTCTCCCTGGCACTCCCCGAAACGCTGCCTCCGCCGAGCTCCGCCGCGCTGGAGGCGTATGGGCAACTCGGTAAAGCCGAAACATCCCCCATCTCTTCCGAACCCGCTTCTCCGCAAGCCCCCCCACAGCAATCCGTCACCCCGCTGACGCCGCTTTCCGGGCCGTCCGTCCAGTTTGCCCCCGGAAGCCCCGCTGAGCCCGACGAATGGCGGTTCACGCCGCGTTTCCCACAGGAATCGCTGGAGCCCACAGCCCTCGGCACGGCCCTGTTCCTCGGGTTGCTGGCTGGCCTTATCCTCAATGTCATGCCCTGCGTGCTGCCCGTGCTGACCATGAAGGTTTCCGCCCTGCTGAGTTCGTCGGGTTATGAGACCGAAGGCCAGCGCCTCGCCCATTTCCGTGAGCACAACGTACTGTTCGCCGCAGGGATCCTGACGTGGTTCCTCGTGCTGGCCTTTTGCGTCGGTGCGCTCGGATTGGCATGGGGCGGCCTGTTCCAGAATACCCATCTCGTGTACGGGTTGCTGATCCTCGTCTTTTTGCTGTCCCTCTCCCTGTTCGACGTGTTCACGCTGCCCGTGCTTGATTTCAAGGTCGGCGCGTCACGCAACCCCAAAACGCAAGCCTACCTCACCGGCCTCGTCGCCACCCTGCTGGCCACCCCGTGCAGCGGCCCTCTGCTCGGCGGCGTGCTCGGCTGGGCGGCACTCCAGCCCCTGCCCGTGATCGTCGCCGTATTCACGGCAACCGGGATCGGTATGGCCCTGCCCTACCTCGTCCTTGCGGTTTGGCCCGGCGCGGCCCGCATCCTCCCCAAGCCCGGCGCATGGACCGGGATCATGGAACGGCTGGTCGGCTTCTTTCTCATGGGTACCGCCATCTATCTGCTGTCCATTCTCCCCGAGTCACAGCGGCTCGCCGCGCTCGTCACCCTGCTCGTCTGCGCGCTGGCGGCATGGATTTGGGGCCACTGGGGAGGCTTGCGCGCCTCGGGTCCGCAAAAGCTCTTTACGGGCGCGCTCGCGCTCCTTATGGTAGGCGGCTCCATCTGGTGGAGCGTGCAGCCCGCGCCCGAACCCGCGCCGTGGGAAACGTTCCGGGCGGACACGTTCCGTTCGCTGCTGAAAAAAGAACCGCTGATGGTCGAATTCACGGCGGACTGGTGCCCGTCCTGCAAATTCCTTGAACAGACCGTGCTGACGCCCAAACGCCTGCACGCCATCACGGAACGCTACGGGCTCCGCCTCATCAAGGTGGACCTGACCCGGCCCGACCCGGAAGCGCAGGCGCTGCTCCGCGCCATCGGCAGCGTCAGCATCCCGGTCACGGCCATTTTCCCCAAGGGCCTCCTCTCAAACAGCCCCATCGTGCTCAGAGATCTGTACACGGCGAGCCAGCTTGAGGACGCCCTTGCCACCCTGTCTCCCCGGAAGTGAGTATGCTCGTGCAAGCTTCGCAGGACGCCCTGCAGCATCTGGAAATCATTATGGTGGGAACCAAGTTCCCGGAAAACATCGGCATGGCGGCCCGCGCCTGCGCCAACACGGGCTGCGGGCGCCTGACGCTCGTCAGCCCCGCGTGGTGGGATAAGGAAAAAGCCCGGCCTCTGGCCACGGCCAAGGGCGAGCCCCTGCTCGACGCCATTGAGGTCAAACCGACGCTCGGCGACGCGCTCGCCCCCAACGTCCTGACCTTCGGCACCACGGCCCGCACGGGCGGCTGGCGGCGCGGGCTGCTGACGCCGGAACAGGCCGCCGCGCTGGACAGCGGGGATATGCTCCGCGTGGGCGTGTTCGTGACCGACGACATGCGTTTCATCGAGGAAACAGCCCGTGCCGCCCGTCTGGATCGCGTCCAGCTGCACGGGGATCAGTCGATGACCTGCGCAAATCGCCTGAGCCGCACGCTCGGGGCCGAACGTCTCATCCGGGTACTGTGGCCCGAGCGTTATCCCGATCTGGCGGCACTGGAGGAAACCATGAACCGGCACGCGGCAACAGCCGGAATGTTCCTGCTTGACGCGGGGATGTCCGGGGGCGGCAGCGGAAAACGGATCGGCCCCGGACGGCTGCGCGGCCTGCACGCTCCCCGCCCCTGGCTGCTGGCTGGCGGGCTCACGCCTGAAAACGTCAAAGAAACCGTCGCGGCCTGTGCCCCTGACGGAGTGGATTTCAATTCCGGTCTCGAATCCGAACCCGGACGCAAGGACCCTTCACGTATGCGGGCCGCATTAACGGCTCTGAGAGGATAGTCATGAAAAAAGGTTACTTCGGAGAATTCGGCGGGTGTTTCGTTCCTGAACTGCTCATGCCTCCGCTTCAGGAACTGGAAGAGGCCATGCGGGACATCATGCCTTCCCCCACCTTCAAGGAGGAGCTGGACGACCTGCTCCGCAACTTCGCGGGGCGGGAAACGCCCCTGACCTACTGCCCCACCTTGTCCAAACGGCTCGGCTTCTCTTTGTGGCTGAAACGCGAGGATCTGCTGCACACCGGCGCGCACAAGGTCAACAACACGCTCGGGCAGGCGCTGCTCGCCAAGCACATGGGCAAAACGGCGCTGGTCGCGGAAACCGGCGCGGGCCAGCACGGCGTGGCGACAGCCGCTGCCGCCGCCCGTCTGGGGCTTGAATGCATCGTTTTCATGGGTGCCGAGGACGTGGAGCGCCAGTCCTCCAACGTGCGGCGCATGAAGCTGCTCGGCGCTAAAGTCCGGCCCGTCCAGAGCGGTACCCGGACCCTCAAGGACGCCATCAACGAGGCGCTGCGTTACTGGATCGCCGCGCAGGAGACCACGCACTACTGTTTCGGTACGGCGGCGGGTCCGCACCCCTTCCCCACGCTGGTCCGGGATCTTCAGAGCGTCATCGGGCGCGAAACCCGTGCCCAGATGCTGGAGAAAACCGGGCGTCTTCCCGATGCGGTCGTTGCGGCCGTGGGCGGCGGCTCCAATGCCATCGGCATGTTCCATCCCTTCGTGGATGACGCATCCGTACGCATCATCGGCGTTGAGGCGGCCGGTACCGGCGAGCCGGGATGCTACAATTCCGCGCCGATCAACCTCGGCACGCCGGGCGTCCTGCACGGACAGATGACCATGCTCCTCCAGACCAAGGACGGGCAGATCGAGCCTTCGCATTCCGTTTCCGCCGGGCTCGACTATCCCGGCGTCGGCCCGGAGCACGCCTATTTGAACGCCATCGGGCGCGTCCACTATGGGCTTGCCAACGATACCGAGGCGCTCGACGCCTTCCAGACCCTCTGCCGCACCGAAGGCACCCTCCCCGCATTGGAATCCTCGCATGCGCTGGCATGGGTACTCCGGCACCACGGCGAACTCCCCGCAGAAGGGCATGTCGTCGTCAACCTCTCGGGGCGCGGCGACAAGGACATGGACATCGTGGAACAACATCTGCATATCTAATGATAGCGACGTATCGTGGAATTGAAATATAAAAACAATTCCAAAGAGATAATTAAAAATACGAAATGCCGAAGACACCTATCCCCACCCCAAAAACCAAGGGGGACCGGGGGGAATTATTCCCCCCGGACAGGGGGTCAAGGGGGGCGGTAGCCACCCTTGCCGCCGGAGGCAGTTTACTTCAACGAGTCGGCATAGATTTCGATCGTGTGCTTGACGGTCACGCTGTCGCCGTTGTGGGCGAGCATGTCGGAAAGCTGCATCATGCAGGCGGGGCAGCCGGTGGCGACCACTTCCGCACCGCTGGAGACGATGTTGTCGCGCTTGCGCTGACCGATTTTGCGGGACAGATCGTAGTGGGAAAGCGTGAAACTGCCGCCGCAACCGCAGCAACGGTCGGCTTCCTTCATCTCCACGAGATCGTAATCCGGGTTCATGCGGATAAGTTCACGGGGCTGCGCGCTGACGCCGAGAGAGCGGAGCAGGTGGCAGGACTCGTGATAGGTCACCTTGGTCTGGCCGTGGCGCCCGGACGCGCGGGGCTTCACCTTGAGCACATCCACGAGGAAAGCGTTGATGTCCATCGCCTTCTGGGAGAGCTCATTGATGGCGTCGCGGTACTTGTAGGGCATTTTGCCCGCCATCTTGGGCCACAGGGACCGGATGGTTTCCGTACAGGACGAGCAGGGCGTGACGATGAGATCGAAGGAGCCTTCCTTCAATACGTCCACGTTGTGCATGACCATCTTTTCGAAACCTTCAAGGTCGCCGGACGAGAGGGCGGGAATGCCGCAACAGGAATAGTTGGTAGGCAGATAGACGCCGACTTCGTGGTAGTCGAACACTTTGAGGCAGGCTTCGGAAACGTTGGTGAAGATCTTGTCGCCCATGCAGCCGGGGAAGAAGGCCACCTTGCAGCGGCTTTTCCCGGCGGGGGAGTTCACCGCGCCGATCTTGGCGCTGAGGGTCTGCTTGGCGAGGGGCTGCATGTGGCGTTCGCCGAGGAACGGACGCAGCAGCGGGGAACACGTGGCGGTGCCCTGCGCGTTGTTGTCGTCGCGCATGGCCAGCCCTTGGAACGGAGCGCCGATCTTCAGCAGGAAGCCGAACAGTTTCGGATTCGGCAACAGGGTGCGGAAGATGGCCTTCTTGAGGGGCGAAAGGCCTTTATAGGCCGCAACGATGGCGCGGGCCTCCATGAAGATTTCCAGAATGGAAACGCCGGAAGGGCAGTTCGCCTGACAGGAGCCGCACAGGAGGCAACGATTGAGTTTTTCGTTGACCGCGTCCGGGTCCTCAATGAGACGGTGAGCCAATTTTTCCAGCAGCGTGAGCTTTCCGCGGGTCACGTCGGCTTCCATCATGGTTTCGCCGAAAACGGGACACACGGACTGGCACATGCCGCATTTCATGCAGGCGGCGAGCTTGTCGTCAAGCGCCATGAGGGCGTTGGCGAGAAGGGTCAGCTCATCCATGACTTAAACTCCAACCAGCTTGCTGGGGTTGAACAGGCCCTTCGGGTCGATGGCCTTGCGCAGGCGGCGCGAGTACCCGATGGTGCCGCGTGAGGTTTCCTTTTCCAGCCACTTCTGCTTGGCGGTGCCGATGCCGTGTTCGCCGGAAAGGGTGCCGCCCATTTCGATGGTGGTGTTGAAAAGTTCGTCGACGGCGCGTTCCACGCGTTCGAATTCGTCCTTGTCGCGCTTGTCGCACATGAAGGTCGGGTGCAGGTTGCCGTCCCCGGCGTGGCCGAAGGTGCCGACGGTGAGGTTGTACTTTTCGCCGAGGCCCTTGATGACCTTCATCATGGCCGGGATCTTGGAGCGGGGCACGGTGGCGTCTTCAAGGATGGTCGTGGGCTTGAAGCGGGCCAGGGCGGGCAGGGCCTTGCGGCGGGCTTCCCAGATCCGGTTCTTTTCCTCGGCGTCCTTGGCGACGACGATCTGCGTGGCGCCGCTCTTCTTGAGCTGTTCCTCGACGATGAGGGCTTCATCGGCGACCTGACCGGCATGTCCGTCCACTTCGATGAGGAGGATGGCCTGCGCGTCGCGGGGAAGGCCGATCTTCACGTCGTCCTCGACGAGGTTGATGGTCATGTTGTCCATGAATTCCAGCGTACAGGGCAGGATGTGGGCGGCGATGATGCGGGCCACGGCTTCGGAAGCCTTCTGCACGTTGTCGAACACGGCCATCATGGCCTTGGAGGCTTGCGGCGGGGGCACGAGTTTGAGGATGGCGCGGCTGATCATGCCGAGGGTGCCTTCGGAACCCACGAGCAGGCCGCCGAGGTTGTAGCCGGTCGCGCACTTGACGGTGCGGGAGCCGCTTTTCACCAGTTCGCCGGTGTGGTCATAGAATTCGAGGCCCATGACGTAATCTTTGGTGACGCCGTATTTCAGGCCACGCAGGCCGCCGGCGTTTTCCGCGATGTTGCCGCCGATGGTGGAGACGGCCTGAGAACCCGGATCCGGGGGATAGAAGAGGCCCTTGGAAGCCACGGCGGCGGCGAACTGGGCCGTCACAACGCCGGGTTCGACGATGGCGAAGAGGTCTTCTTCATTGATCTCGATGATCTTGTTCAGTCCTTGCGTCAGGATGACCACGGATTTGTCGGCGTCGGGCACGGTCCCGCCGCTGAGGTTGGTCCCCGCGCCGCGGATGGTCATGGGCAGACCGTTGGCGTAGCAGCGCTCAATGAGGGCGCCGAGCTGTTCGGTGGAGGTGGGGCGCAGGACAAGGCCGGGAACGACCGAGGGCAGCACGGCGGCATCATAGGCGTAGCTCTGCCTGTCCGCTTCGCTGGTGAAGACGTTCTCTTTGCCGATGAGGTTTTCGAATTCCTTGACGAGGGATGCACTGGGCATGATTTCCTCCGGATCAAATGGTGAGGGGGCTGTATGTGAGGGACCGCGAGGCCCGGATACAGTTCGCACAGGAAAGACGGGGTTCTGGCGACAGCAGCTCCCGGCTGCCTCATAAGGCTCCACCGGATGTTGAAAAGGGAATCCGGCGTGATATTCACCATTACTGTATGTCTGGGGGAAGGTCAAATAGTGAAGGGTTTCACGCGTAGGTTTTATCCTGTTACCGTCCCTCGTTAGGGCCGCTTGACCCCTCGCTTTCCGGCCCGTAAGACAGAAGGAAAAACGGCCCGCGCGTTCTTTATGGCAGCCGGGCCTTCGGGAGGTTTTCGTATGTTCGCACCGCTTCCCGCTCCGGCGGAAATGTCCGGTTGGGATCGGGCCGCCATTGATTTGGGTTTGCCCGAACTGTTGCTGATGGAAAACGCCTCCCGCGAGGCCCTGCATGTGCTTTCGGCTGAAACGGGCCATATGCCGGGCAAGCGCGTCCTGTTGTTCATGGGCGGCGGCAACAACGGCGGGGATGCCGCTTGTCTTGCCCGGCATCTGCACGACGGAGGCGCCGAGGTGCTTGTGCTGCATACCCGGCCTTTGGGGGCCTACCGGGGCGTGACGGGGCAGCATGTGCGGCTGGCCCGGCGTTGCGGCGTGGCGTTTGCCCCGGCTGCGGGCTGGCCCGAAAAATACCGCAATACGCCGTGGGATGTATATGCCGACGCTTCCGTCTGCGAGAGGGGCGGCCCGGACATCGTCGTGGACGGGATACTCGGCACGGGCTTTTCCGGCAGCCTCAGGCCGCTGGAGCTTGAGCTGGTGGGCCGGATCAACGCGCTGGAGCAGCGGGCATTCATTTTTTCTCTGGATATCCCGTCCGGCCTTTCCGGATTGACCGGGCGTCCGTGCCCCGTCGCCGTGCGCGCGCACGCCACAGTGACCTTCGAGGCGGCGAAGCCCGGCCTTGTCCTGCCGGAAGCCGCGCCGTACACGGGCAGGCTGCACATCCGGCCCATCGGCATTCCGGCCGTGGTGCGGAGGGCGCATCCCGCTTCCTGTCAGATGCTCACGAAAGCCATTGCCGGAGCTTTTCCGGAAGCCGCTCCGGGGTGGCACAAGGGGACCGCCGGGGCCATTTTGATCGTGGGCGGTTCGGAAGGGCTTACGGGCGCGCCGCATCTGGCCGCCCGGGCCGCCTTGCGTGCCGGAGGCGGGCTGATCAGCGTCGCCGCTCCGCACGGTTTGTGCCGGGACATCAAGGCGGACTGCCCGGACATCATGACCCGTGCCCTCGGCCCTGCGGGGAACGTGCGGTGGAGCCCGGCACTGCTTGAGGAGCTTTTGCCGTTCCTGCGCCAGTGCGGGGGGATGGTGCTGGGGCCGGGCATCGGGCGCGAGCCGGAAACGGCGGCATTCGTGCAGGCCGACGCACTGGATGAGACCGCCCGCGGTGAGGGCGGCTTCGGCTCGACGGGGAAATAAACCTCTCAGTCTGCTTCGCAGCCAGCTCCCCTAATGGGGGCAACGACGACGACCGCCGCCAGCGGCGGAAGCAGGGAGGAGTTGTTGGGGCAGCGGCCAGCAGGATGCAAGCGAGAGCGAAGCAGACGCTGGGAGCCGCAACCCGGGTGCGAAGCACCCTTGGCATGTCGGGCAGGCCCACGCAGGACGAAAAAGCCTGCGCTGTCGTAAAATGCCGGGCCCTGCGGCCAAGGACAGAATGAAAAAGAGGAAAACAGCATGAACCTGATATTAGCCTCCGGCAGTCCGCGCCGGAAGGAGCTTCTGAGCTTATACACGATGGATTTCACCATCTGCGTCAGCGATTTCGACGAGAGCGGAGTCACTGCACCCACTCCGGCCCAGCTGGTGGAAAAGCTGGCCCGGGGCAAGTGCCTCGCCGTGGCAAAAGACCATCCCGGCGCGGTGGTGCTGGGGTGTGACACCGTCGTGGATGTGGGCGGCGAAGTCTTCGGCAAGCCCCACAGCGTGGAGGACGCAAAGCGGATGCTCCGCGCCCTGTCCGGAGCGACCCACGAGGTGCATACCGGCGTCTGCGTGTCGGACGGCGTACGCACCGAGAGCTTCGTGGACAGCTGCAAGGTGACCTTCTTCCCAATTCCGGAAGGGGAGATAGACGCCTACACGGCCACGAAGGAGCCCTACGACAAGGCCGGTGCCTACGCCATCCAGGGCCGCGCGGCTCTCTGGCTCGACCAGCTGGAAGGGGACTACTACACCATCATGGGCCTGCCCGTCAGCCGGACGGCCCGTCTGCTGAGCAGATTCTGATGCGGGACACAGAAAAGCGGCCCCGGCGGCCAAAAATGAAAAAACTCGAAAAAGTTTACGGAAATGCTTGAGAAAAGCGCGCCTTGCGGCTATAATAAAAACGTGTTATTCTGCGATGAGCTGCCCGTTGGTCTGAGCGGGCGGCGCTGCGTTTTGGAATAGACCCTGGAAAATCGTAAGGAGAGAAGACTATATGAGTTTGTTTTCAAAGGATGTTGGTATCGATCTCGGTACTGCCAATACCCTCGTTTACATGAAGGGCAAGGGCATCATCATGCGTGAACCCTCTGTCGTGGCCGTGGACACCAAGAGTGACGAAGTGCGCTGCGTGGGTGCTGAGGCTAAGGCCGTCATCGGCCGCACCCCCGGCAGCATCGTGGCTGTCCGCCCCCTGAAGGACGGCGTCATTGCCGATTTTGACATCACCGCCAATATGCTGGAGAACTTCCTCAAGAAGGCCTGCGGCAACAGCATGTTCTCCCGCCCCCGGGTGGTCATCTGCATCCCCTCGGGCGTTACCGAGGTGGAGCGCCGGGCTGTCCGTGAGGCCACCCTCAAGGCCGGTGCCCGTCAGGTGTCGGTCATCGAGGAGCCCATGGCCGCTGCCATCGGTGCGGGCCTGCCCATCAGCGAACCCACAGGCAGCATGATCGTGGACATCGGCGGCGGCACGGCGGAGATCGCCGTCATCTCTCTGGGCGGCATCGTGGCTT
>OOAM01000680.1_pt1 | contig 29356 bp, 30 predicted proteins | sample 1671131 | NCBI WGS metagenome assembly OOAM01 (sample SAMN06348125, study PRJEB24527) | human gut metagenome | biome: human gut; feature: ankylosing spondylitis patient; material: feces | host: Homo sapiens | place: China | collected 2015-10 | reverse complement strand
TGAAGGTGTTAAACAGGAAGACATCAAGGCTAAGTTCGAGGATGGCACCTTGAAGCTTGAAATTCCGAAAGAGGAAGCAAAGCCTGCAGTAGAGCAGAAGAAATACATTGCGATTGAAGGATAAGGATGACAGAGAGAAAGGAAGCGTATGATCATGTCAGATAAGAATCCAAAACATCCATTAAAAAAGAAAAAGGCAGCAGCCAAGATCAATATTGCAGATCATGCCGCAGTAGAAGAGGCAAGAGAAGCGCATAAGTCAAAGAAACATGTATATTGATCACAGGTTACAAAGTAGATGAGAGATGCCCGGAGTCGCAAGACCCTGGGTATTTTTTGATTTATGGGAAATTAAAGGTTTCTTTCTTTACAAATTAAAAAAGATATATTACGATAATTCCCGGTAGAAAGGATGAGGTTTATGAAAGAATTACTTTATGGCATTGTGGAACTGCTCGCGAAGATACATAGTTATCTGCTCCGGTTCAATGATGCATACGAATACAATTTCAGTGATAAGGAATTGCATTTTTTAGTCATTGGAATTTTGGGAATGATGTTTATTTTTGTGGTGTATCCTGTTTTTAAATGGCTCGCAAAACACGATCATGTGATGGTGATCGCATGGATTTATGTTTTTACACTGATCATCGTGATCACATTTGCGATTGAGATCGGACAGAAGGTGACGAATACCGGCAATATGGAATTTGCAGATATCGTATTTGGAGTAGTCGGGTTTATCGTGATGTTTTTTATTTTTGCGGTCATCCGGGAGATTTATAAAGGAATCGTAAGTCTGATCCGGGATGTGGCGCATCAGGATCAAAACCGCAGCAAAAAGAGACATCAGAGAGTGTATGACGAATATGAAGAAGATGTCATGGATGAGGATGACGAAGAATAACTACGGAGAGACATCCGTGTGAAGAATAAGATTTTTCACATGCAGGAATGGAGAGTTTTATGCGACAGATTTTAAAAAGAATTGTGGAAACATTGGTTGTGATATTTGGAAACTGCATTTATGCATTTGGAATTGCAATGTTTATTCTGCCAAGCGGGCTGATCACCGGTGGAACGACCGGTATCGCACTGTTTGTCAATGATGTTTTCCACACGCCGGTCACCGTGTTTGTATTTGTATTTAATACCATTATGTTTCTGATCGGATTTTTTGCATTCGGGTGGAAGTTTGCGGCAAATACGATTGTCAGCACATTCAGCTACCCGATTGCACTCGAACTGATCACAAGGCTGCTTGGGGGTTACCGGATTACCGATGACCTGATCTTGTGTACTGTTTTTGGCGGTATTTGTATCGGGGCAGCGATCGGACTTGTCATCCGGATGGGGGCTTCCACGGGCGGCATGGATATTCCGCCGCTGATCTTAAATAAGTATTTTAAGATTCCGGTGTCAAGTTCCATCTATGTATTTGATATGCTGATCTTACTCCTTCAGGTATTTCACAGCACAGGTGAACAGGTACTCTATGGCATTCTGCTTGTGATCGTATACAGCGCAGTGCTGGATAAATGTCTGATGCTTGGAACTACGAAAATGCAGATCAAGGTCGTCAGCAGCCATATTGATGAGATCCGCACAGCGGTATTAAAAGATATTGACCGCGGTGTGACACTGTTAAACAGCGAGACAGGGTTCTTAAGAAATAACACGATGATGCTTCTGACCGTGGTATCCATGCGTGAGCTTGCCAAAACGGAAAAACTGATTCATGAAGTAGACCCGGATGCCTTTGTGATTATCAATAAAGTCAGTGAAGTGTCGGGAAGAGGTTTTTCGAGCAAGAAGAGATATTTAAAACAGACCGGGGATGTGGAAGGGTAAAGGGAGGATCAGATGACACTGCAGCAGTTAAAATATGCATTGACGATCGCGGACTGCGGATCGATGAATGAGGCGGCAAAGACACTATTTCTTTCCCAGCCGAGTCTCTCAGAGACGATCCGGGAACTTGAAACGGAGATCGGGTTTGAGCTGTTTGTGCGTTCTAACCGGGGAATCCTGGTGACACCGGAGGGGGAAGAGTTTTTAGGATATGCAAGACAGGTCACGGAGCAGTTTACACTGCTCACTTCCCGCTATATCGACAAGCAGGTCAAAGAAAAGTTCAGCGTATCCATGCAGCACTATACATTTGCAGTCAAGGCATTTGTGGAGACGGTAAAACAGGCTGGAATGGAACAGTATGAATTTGCAGTCCATGAGACGACCACTTATGATGTACTTGAAAATGTAAAAAATTTCAGGAGTGAGATCGGGGTTTTATATCTGAATGATTTCAATGAGAAAGTCATGAATAAGATCATCAGAGAACACGGATTGGAATTTATTGAACTGTTTTCCTGCGACACCTATGTCTACCTCTGGTCCGGGCATCCGCTGGCAAAACAGGAAGTGATCTCGATGGAAGAACTCGATGCGTATCCATGTCTTTCTTTTGATCAGGGCGAACACCATTCGCTTTATCTGGCGGAGGAAATGAAGAGTACTTATGATTATAAAAGACTCATCAAGGCAAATGACCGTGCCACGCTTCTGAATCTGATGATTGGATTAAATGCCTATACGCTCTGTTCCGGAATTATCTGTGAGGAACTAAACGGCAGTGACTATATGGCAATCCCGTTAAAGGAAACGGAGAAAATGCGCATTGGCTATGTGAAGCGGAAAGGGGCAAAAGTCAGCCATATCGGGGAGATCTATATCGAAGAATTAAAAAAATACAGGGAAAATGTGATGTAATCAGTTATAGGTGAAACCTATAACCAACTCAAGGTTTCCAATATTAACACTTTCTGTAACTACCTGTTATAATAAGGACTATCAAATCAAGACAGAGCAGTAGGAGAAAGGAGAGATCAGATATGCGTACAGAAATTAAGACCTATACAACAGCAGACAAAATGATGATGACAGGATCCATGTGCGGCATGATGTGTATGTGCTGTATGGGACGATTTCGTGTGCGGAAAGATATCTGATTTTATGCGTTGATAGAAAATGTAAAACAGATGTTTCCGCGAGGGAGCATCTGTTTTTTTGCCTTAAAATAAAATTTGTGTTAATATGGAGCGCGGAGTGCAGACAGGTGCTCACATAGGGCAGGAAGAAAGGAGAACATGTATGGCAGCAATTGAGGTCAGACATCTCTATAAAAGGTTTGAACAAAAGGGAGTGACCGTTGAGGCATTAAGTGATATCAATCTGACGGTGGAGCAGGGCGATATCTACGGAATCATCGGTATGTCGGGAGCTGGAAAAAGTACACTGGTACGATGCTTAAATTTCTTAGAGAAACCGACAGAAGGTCAGGTGCTGATCGAGGGTCAGGAATTAGGAGCATTGACAGAGAAGGAATTAAGAGGGCAGCGCAGCGATATTGCGATGATTTTTCAGAATTTTAATCTTCTGATGCAAAAGAGTGTACTTGACAATGTATGTTTCCCGATGCAGATTCAGGAAAAGAAAAAGAAAGAGGCGAGAGAAAGAGCGAGAGAACTGTTAAAAACGGTTGGCCTTTCTGAAAAAGAAAAGGCATATCCGGCACAGCTTTCCGGAGGACAGAGACAGAGAGTTGCGATCGCAAGAGCACTTGCTTCCGATCCGAAGATTTTACTTTGCGATGAGGCGACCAGCGCATTAGATCCACAGACAACCGCTTCGATCCTATCGCTGCTAAAAGAGATCAATGAAAAACTTGGCATCACGATCGTGATCATCACACATCAGATGTCAGTGATCCGTGAGATCTGCAGCCATGTGGCGATCATTGAACATGGTGTGTTAGTGGAAGACGGACTTGTGGAGGATATCTTTTCCCATCCGAAATCCAAAGCTGCAAAGGAACTGATTTTAAGGGATCAGCCGGGGAATAACAATGCACCATTGGCAAATGCAGTTCAGGAGCGCATGCAGGGAGATAAAAAGATCCGAATCGTCTTTTCTGAAAATTCCGCATTTGAGCCGGTCATTGCAAACATGATCTTACAGTTTAAAACACCGGTCAATATTTTAAGGGCAGACACCAAGAATGTCGGCGGTGTAGCCAAGGGAGAAATGATTTTAGGACTTCCGGAGGATAGACATTTACAGGTGGATATTGAGGAATATTTAAAAGAAAAAGGACTCGCAGTTGAGGAGGTGACCGAAGATGTGGAATGAGCAGATTATCATGATGCTGTTAGAGGGCATCAAGGACACACTTTATATGACATTGACATCGACACTGATCGGTTATGTGATCGGACTTCCGATGGGAATTCTTTTAACGGTCACTGACAAAGATGGAATTCATCCGAACGCAGCAGTTTACAAGGTATTAGACGTGATCGCGAACCTGATCCGAAGTGTACCGTTTTTGATTTTACTGATCGTGCTGATTCCGTTTACAAGATTTCTGATCGGAAGAAGCTATGGACCGACAGCGACGATCGTTCCGCTTGTCATAGCAGCAGCACCATATATTGCACGAATGGTGGAGTCTTCCTTAAAGGAAGTGGACGCAGGTGTCATTGAGGCAGCGCGTTCCATGGGAGCATCCAATTTTACCATCGTAACGAAAGTTATGCTGGTGGAAGCGCGTACATCCCTGATCGTAGGGGCAACCATTTCACTTGGAACAATTTTAGGATATTCCGCAATGGCGGGAACCGTCGGCGGCGGTGGACTTGGAGATATCGCAATCCGCTATGGTTATACCAGATGGCAGACCGATATCATGATCGTAACGGTTATTTTACTGGTAATTTTATTCCAGATATTCCAGACGATCGGCATGAAGCTTGCGAGCAATTTAGATCGCAGAAAATAAACGTAAACAATGTTTTTTAACATTTGTATAAACAAGGAGTAAAATCCTCTGCTCCTGCAAAGGCAGTCGCATTTTGCTCCGCAAAACAAGGAGGATTCATATTATGAAAAAAAGAGTACTTACCACAATCTTAGCAGGCGTTTTAGCTGTATCTGCATTCGCAGGATGCGGCAGCAGCAACACAGCAGGCAATGCAGCTGCAGATAATAACGCAGCAGCAGAAACAAATGATGCAGCAGTTGCAGACACCACTGCAGCAGAAAGCGAAGCAGCCGAGAGCGTAGCTGACACACAGACAACAGAGGGCGGTACGATTACCGTAGCAGCTTCTGCAACACCACATGCAGAGATCTTAGAGGAAGCAAAGAAGATCCTTGCAGATCAGGGATGGGACTTAGAGATCACAATTTTTGATGATTACGTACTTCCAAACGAGGTAGTAGAGAGCGGCGAGTTCGACGCAAACTACTTCCAGCACATTCCTTACTTAGAGAACTTCAACGCAGAGAAAGGTACACACCTTGTCAATGCAGGCGGCATTCACTACGAGCCATTCGGAATTTATCCGGGAACAAAGAAAGATCTCTCTGAGTTAGCAGACGGCGATACGATCGCAGTACCAAACGATACCACAAACGAGGCAAGAGCATTATTACTGTTACAGGATAACGGCATCATCACTTTAAAAGACGGCGCCGGCTTAGAGGCAACTGTCAACGATATCGCTGAGAACCCGCACAACATAAAGATCGAAGAGCTCGCAGCAGAACAGGTAGCAAGAGTGGCACCGGAAGTTGCATTCGTTGTATTAAACGGTAACTACGCATTACAGGCAGGTTACTCTGTAGCACAGGATTCCTTAGCATACGAGACATCTGATTCTGAGGCAGCAAAAACATATGTAAATGTCATCGCTGTAAAAGAAGGAAACGAGAACAACCCTGGCATCCAGGCACTTGTAAAAGTATTAAAATCTGATGACATCAAGAAATTCATCAACGATACTTATGATGGAGCAGTTATTCCGTTTGAGGATTAATTGAGACAGAAAGTTTTTAGGCTTTATAGATAAGTCGATGGAAAACATAGCAGAATGATAGATATCGGATAAAGAACGCAGAAAGTTTTGGAACTGCGTCTTTATCCGGTATTTTTTTGTGGTAGTGGTTTATAAATTTTTCATAATAAAATGATTGAGATGTGTTTTTTGATGTAGTATATTATGAATATAGTTCTTAATGGTCAAAAATACAATTCAAAAGTAAATCAATATGGTTATCAAATGGACTGTAATGAAAAATAGAAAGGCTTATGAAAATACATTAAGTATTATTTTAGATGAACCGGATATTAAGATGGAGGAGGTTAAAGTAGAGCAGGTTATTTTAAATCGTTACGAAAAAAGGGCGATACGTTTGGATGTGTGGGGGAAAACCGTTGATAATAGGCAGATCAATATGGAAATGGAAAATAATATGCATGATGATGTGAAGAAATAACAGAATTACATCTTGAGGATGGTACAACAAAAATTTTCTTAAATATGGCAAGTAAAAATGGTTCCAAAGAGTTGATAAGTTTGTTACAATATATGAAAGATACACGATTAGATAATCCAGAAATTAAGGTAAAGGATGAACGGCTTATAGAGCTTGACAGGATTGTATCAGAGGTAAAAGAATCAGAAGAATGGGAGGCAGTGGAGATGAACATTCTTGAGGTTGGAATCAGTAATGGCGAAATGAAAAAGCTGGTTAGTATCTGAAAATACGTAATAATTAAATGAAACAAAAATCTGTCCCGGACTACAATATGGACACAATCTGTAAGAGCCTGGCTTAGACAAATTCTCCATGCAAAAATAATATAGTTTTTCTAGTACCCAGCACGAAAAATCTGATGTATATTAAAAGTATCATCAGATTTTTTTTCGTAATAGTCAGTGTTTTGATAAAGACAGATCTCACCTTATCATATGTGAAGCAGGAATCAATACATTGAAAAAATCAGTATAAAGAGAGGCAGTCACATGTTTACAAAAAACAACACCATGAACGAAATTTTAAATACAGAGCCGGTCGGACGTGCAGCCGGCAATCTGTTTCCAACCTGTTTTATGGCACGCGTACCGGTGGAACACAGGGATCATACGATGGCACAGATTGAGAAGGAAGAAACGATGGAGTGGGGAGCACCATTTTTAGCGGATGCCTTTTTAGAATGTGCAAACCTGATCAAAGAAACGGCGGAGACAAAGAAATTTAAGTACATTTCACTGTGGGGAGAAAATGATGATGTATCGGCAGGCGATAAAATGTCACACTGGAAAAACGGGATCCCGGATGCAGATTTAAATACGGAGGAAGGTGTCTGGCTGTTTACCGGTGATCCGGCTGTGGACAACGAGGCATTTGCGCATACTGCTGGCAGTGATTCCATCCCGCCTTATGAATCTGTGGCGGTTTCCAAGGAAAAAAGAAATACATCAGGCTTAAAACCGGCAGTGATCCTCTGTCCGGGCGGCGGCTATGAGATGGTATCCTTCTATAATGAGGGACTTCAGCCTGCACAGCGCATGGAACGCGATGGCGGCTATAAGGCATTTATTTTATGCTACCGGATCCGTCCGAACTACTATCCGCTGCCACAGATGGATCTTGCAAGAGCGGTTATGTATGTGCGGGCACATGCGGCGGAATATCAGGTGGATCCGAACCGGATCGTGATCGTGGGCGCATCCGCAGGCGGTCATCTCTGTGCGAGTGAGGCGCTGCTCCATGAGGAATTAAAGGAAAATGTACTGGAAAACCTTGCAAAATTCCAGAAAGCTGATATGGTAGAACAATATAGAAAAATTTCTGCCAGACCGGACGCAGTAGGATTATTATATCCGGTCATCAGCTTTACTTCAGAATATCACGAGGGAAGTTATATTTATAATACAAATGAGAAACCGGGACTTCGTGAAAAATTATCGGTTGAGTTCCATATCACGTCGGATTATCCGATGACTTATGCCTATGCCAATGCGGACGATGGCTGTGTACCTGCAAGCAATACCATGCGTTTGAATGAAGCACTGGAAAAAGCAGGCGTAAAGCATCTGTGCGAGGTTTATCCGACCGGAGATCATGGAATCGGACTTGGATATCATACTTCTGCAAAAATGTGGAGTGAAAACATGCTTGCGTTCTTTGATCAAAATTTATAAAACAGGACTTTGAATTAAATTTTTCACGTTTCAGGCTGCGTATCTCCGGCGGAGGATATAAGAGAGGAATATCATATATGTTACAGGATATCAATGAAATTTCAGATGGAAAAGTATACGGCGTACATGATATGGTCCGTGTCGGCTGCAGTGACTGCGAGGGCTGTCATAGCTGCTGTGAACAGATGGGAGATACAGTTTTAGTCGATCCGTATGACTGTAAAAGATTAGAGACAGAGCTTGGGATGGGATTTGAACAACTGATGCAGTCCTGTGTAGGACTTCATGTGGAAGAGGGGCTTATCGTGCCGCATTTGAAAATGCAGGAACAGACGGATACCTGTGTATTTTTAAATGAGATGGGAAGGTGCAGTATCCATGCATACCGTCCGGGCATCTGCAGACTATTTCCTCTGGGAAGAATTTATGAGGAGCAGGGTGTTTCCTATTTTCTACAGAGTGGTGCCTGTGAACGCGGCAAAACGAAAATCAAAGTGGAAAAATGGTTAGATACGCCGCAGTTAAAACGATATCAGCAGTTTTTGGCAGAGTGGCACAGCTTAAAAAAGAATATGCAGGAATATTTAAGCCGGCTGAATACTGAGGATGAAAAGAAAACGGTCTGCATGATGTTTTTACAGATTTTCTTTTTCCGTCCATATGAGAGCGGGCGTGACTTCTATGAGGAATGGGAGGAGCGCAGGACACAGCTTCAATCCATTCTGCCTGAATAAAATTTAATATTGTGACGCATACTGACTAAAAAAGTCAGGAGAAATCATGGAATCAATCTGGAAAAAGACGGCAGAACTGCCGGAGTTTCATACATTGACAAAAGATATCCGAACGAAAGTACTGATCATTGGCGGGGGGATGGCGGGCATTCTGTGCGCCTATTTTTTGCAGCGGTCAGGGGTGGATTACTGTCTGTTAGAGGCAGATACCATCTGCAGCGGCGTGACCGGAAATACGACAGCAAAGATCACATCACAGCACGGGCTGATTTATGACAGTCTGATCAGCAGGGCGGGAAGAGAGATCGCAGACGGTTATCTTCGCGCCAATGAACTTGCATTAAAGCGCTACAAAGACCTGGGGTGGCTCATCGACTGTGATATGAAGGAAGTCGATTCGTATGTGTTTGACCGTATGGATGCGGAAAAACTGAAACGGGAAGCGGCGGCAGTCATGCAGCTTGGATTTCCGGCAGAATATGTAGAGCAGGTGGATCTGCCGTTTGAAACTGCGGGGGCAGTCCGTTTTCCGAATCAGGCGCAGTTTCATCCGTTAAAATTTGTGGCAGCCATTGCAAAAAATCTGAACATCTATGAACATTCCCCCGTGCGGGAAATGACGGAATATTTTGCGTTGACGGATCACGGGTCGGTGGCGGCGGAAAAAGTGATCGTGGCGACACATTTCCCGTTTATCAACCGGCGCGGCAGCTATTTTGTGAAACTGTACCAGGAGCGTTCCTATGTGCTTTCCTTAAAAAATACGGAAATACCGGATGGCATTTATCTGGAGGCAAAAAAGGGCGGACTTTCCCTGCGCGGTTACGAGGATACATTGCTGTTAGGCGGAATCACCCACCGCACCGGAAAAGAGCCGGATGGATTTGAAAAATTAAGGGAACAGGCAAAACTCTATTTTCCGGAAGCAGAAATTACCGGGCAGTGGGCGGCGCAGGACTGTATGACGTTAGACGGACTGCCTTATATCGGCAATTATTCCTCATCGACACCGGATCTTTTTGTGGCGGGCGGATTTGGAAAATGGGGGATGACGGGCGCAATGATCTCAGCAATTGTTCTTTCGGATCTTGTGCAGGGAAGGGAAAATGAATTTGCAGCCATTTTTAATCCGTCGCGAGGTATTTTAAAGCCACAGCTTGCAATTAATATGTGGGAGGCGATGAAGGGAATTTTAAAACCGCATGTAAAAAACAGGTGCACCCATATGGGGTGTGTTCTGCACTGGAATGCAAAAGAACAGACTTTTGAGTGTCCCTGTCACGGTTCCTGCTTTGACGCGTCCGGGGAAGTTTTAGAAAATCCGGCACGTCATAAACTGGAAAACAAATCTGATGTTTTTTAAAAAATACAAGTGGATAATTAGTAACGGAAAAGGTTGATATTCTAACAAAAAGTGCTATGATTATATCCGGCTGAAAATTGAAATTTCAGAGAAGCCTCTGAAGAAAAGGATATTTTATGAAGTACTTGAGACAATTTATGATCATTCTGTTGTTTTCATTTCTGGGAGAGCTGTTAAAATATGTGCTCCCGTTTCCGGTACCGGCAAGTATTTATGGGCTGGTTCTCTTATTTATTGCACTGGAAACAAGACTCCTTCCACTTGCAGCAGTCAAAGATGCCGGAAAGTTCATGATCGAAATCATGCCGTTAATGTTTATTCCGGCCGGTGCAGGACTCATTGATGCATGGGATGCACTACGCCCGATCTGTGTGCAGATCGTGATGATCATGGTGGTATCAACGATCGTGGTTATGATCGTGTCCGGTCATGTGACACAATTTGTGATGCGCAGGGGGAAAAGGAAAGGAGAGCAGCAATGAAAGAGTTTTTATGTGATTCCGTATTTTTTGGTGTTGCGATCAGCATTTTGGCATATGAGCTGGGTGTATTTTTGAAGAAAAAATTAAAACTGGCAGTATTCAATCCACTTCTGATCTCGATCGTTGCCGTGATCGTTTTTCTGGTTGCGTTCCATATTCCATATGAGAGTTATAATGAGGGCGCAAAATACTTAAGTTACCTTCTGACTCCGGCAACGGTTTGTTTAGCGATCCCGCTTTATGAGCAGTTCGAACTGCTGAAACAGAATGTTGCGGCGATTTTTGCAGGATTGATTTCCGGTGTTCTGACGAGTGTGATCTGTGTTCTGGTCTTGTCGCTGTTATTCCACTTTGACCATGCACAGTATGTCACGCTTCTCCCGAAGTCGATCACAACGGCGATCGGAATGGGAATCTCGGAGGAACTTGGCGGTTATGTCACAATCACGGTTGCGGTCATCATTATCACCGGTATCATCGGAAATGTGTTAGCGGAAACGATCTGCCGTGTTTTCAAAATTGAAGAGCCGGTGGCAAAGGGAATTGCGATCGGATCATCCTCACATGCACTTGGAACAGCAAAGGCATTGGAACTTGGAGAGATCGAAGGTGCCATGAGCAGCCTTTCCATTGCAGTGGCAGGTATTCTGACGGTAATCGCTGCACCGATATTTGCGACGCTGTTGTAAATATGGGGGTAGCCATGACAGATGTGCAATTTAGCAGTCAAAAACTGAAAACTATATTTGCCACCCGAATCCTGGTAGAAAAATAATGCGAAATGTGAAATCTCAGAAATGGTATTTCACATTTTTTTTTGTATTTCATATCATAATATGAAAAAGTTATGGTTGGAAATAAAGATATGTATTGTCAGAACAAAATTGTGCATACGATACAGGCAGGCGATTCCCTGTATAAATTATCGAGACAGTATCACACGACAGTGACGGAACTGATCCTTGGAAATCCGGGAGTCAATCCATATAATCTCCAGATCGGGATGCAGCTATTTATCTGCCCGGGAGAGGGATATGTGCCGCCGCAGAATCCGGGAGGCGGAAACACGGGCGGAGGAACAGGAAACGCTGGAAGCGGAACAGGAAACACCGGAAGCGGGAATATGAGCGGCGGCACAGGCAGCATGGGCGGAAACATGGGAGGAGGAACGGGAAATGCCGGAGGCAGCAACGAGACCGAATCAGAGCGTGAGGATTCCATCCTCCGTCTCAACGAGGATATGCGTCTTGCATGGTTAAATCATGTTTACTGGACGAGAATGTACCTGATGAGTGCAGTCGCAGACAATGCAGACCAGCAGGCGGTGGAAGAACGGCTGCTTGAGACCGCAGACGAGATCACGGATGTATTTGCAAGGTATCTTCCGATCGCAACGACCAGACAGCTCCGCAATCTTCTGACGGAGCATATTGAGATCGCCGGACAGATCATTCAGGCATTGAAGGCAAAAAATATGTCTGATTATGATGCGCTGGTGAAGGAGTGGTACCGCAATGCCAATCAGATGGCAGCTCTTTTTGCGAATTACAATCCGTACTTTGAGAGCAGGGAAACCAGAAATATGCTGTTAAATCATCTGGATCTGACCAGGGAGGAGATCGAGCACCAGGTCAATGGAGAGTATGAGCAGAGCATTGATGTGTTCCGGGACGTAGAGCAGCAGGCACTTGCGTTGGCGGATTACTTTGCGAGAGGACTGCTGGCAAGATAAAACATATAGATTGAAGCCTTCTGCTAAATGCAATTCAACGGATCATTCATTCGTTAAAGCAGATAGAACAGCTGCAGAAAAAGCCCCATGCGGTAGAGTACGTTTTCAGACCGCATGGTGGAACAGCAGAAATACACAGGGGTATTCCGGACGATTCGAAAAATGCCAAAAGTAACGGAATCGCAAGATTTGCAATAAAAACAGCAATTAACTTGAATTGCCAGTAAAAAAATGTACATGCTATAATGCAATTATCAAGATTAAGGGGGAAAAAGATATGCCAATGCAGATGGGTTTCCGCTGGTATGGCGAGGGTAATGACAAGATCAGCCTTGCTGATATCAAACAGATTCCAGGTGTGACGAGCATCGTGTGGGCACTGCATCATAAACTGCCGGGAGAAGTGTGGACGGTAGAAGAGATTGCAGAAGTGCAGAAACAGCTTGAGCCATATGGTTTTAATATGGACGTTGTGGAATCTGTTAATGTACATGATGATATCAAGATCGGACTTCCAAGCCGTGACCAGTATATTGAAAACTACATCCAGACAATTAAGAACCTTTCCAAATTCGGTGTCAAGGTTATCTGCTATAATTTTATGCCGATCTTTGACTGGACGCGCACGGATTTATTTCATCCGGTAGGAGATGGTTCGACAGCACTTTATTACGAAGCAGGCAAGATCCATGATGATCCGAAAGAAATGGCAGACTATATTTTAAATAATTTACATGGAATGACATTTCCAGGCTGGGAGCCGGAACGTATGGAGAAACTGGACGAGCTTTTTGCAGCTTACAAGCCTGTGACAAAAGAAGTATTGTGGGAAAACTTAAAATATTTTCTTGAAGCGCTTATGCCGACCTGTAAAGAATGCGATATCAAAATGGCAATCCACATGGATGATCCGCCATGGGATATTTTCGGACTTCCACGTCTTCTGACCTGCGAGGAAAATATTGACCGTTTCTTAAAGATGGTTGACAGCCCGTACAACTGTCTGACACTGTGCTCAGGGTCTTTGAATGCCGACCCGGGAAACAATGTGGCAGATATTGTCCGCAAGCATTGTGACCGCATTGCATTTGCGCACATCCGCAATGTAAAACATTTTCCGAATGGAGATTTTTCGGAGGCTTCTCATCGTGACTGTGATGGGGATACCGGAATCCTTGACATTTTAAAAGCATACCATGACTGCGGATTTGAGGGTTATATCCGTCCGGATCACGGACGCCACCTCTGGGATGAAAAGCCGGGCAATGTCCGTCCGGGTTATGGCTTATACGATCGTGCACTGGGTATTATGTATATGCTCGGCGTGTGGGATATGCTCGATAAGCTGGATGAAAATAAATAAGCATAAAATATGCATAATTAGGGACTGCCGTATGGCAGTCCCTTGTATTATGGAAAAGTCCGTGGCATATGCCGCGGATTTTTGTATGCTTATCTCTGGTTATCAAAAGGGCATTATTTGCCAGTCAAAAAATCTGAAGTTACCTTTTGACACCTGAATCCACATCAGTAAAAATCATGCGTTTCTTTTTCACGGGTCCGGAAGCTGCGTGGAGAGATGCCATATTCTTTCACAAACGCTTTGTAAAAAACAGAATAATCACAAAAGCCGCACTGTTCGGCAACTTCTTTCAATGGAATGCCGGAATTGATCAGATTTTTAGATTCGATCAGTCTCCGCTGGGTAACGATTTTGTAAAAGCCGGTGTCAAGCTGCTTTTTAAAAAGCTGGCTTACTGTCGACTGGCTTACCATAAACTGCGCTGAAATAGATGCGAGGCTGAGGTCTTCGGATAAATGCAATTCAATGTAGTTGAGAATCTGGTCTAACAGGCCTGTATTCTCCGGTTTGGGGATGTCTGACTGCGGATGGTCGTTCATACGGTAAAACAGACAGAACAACTGCAGAAAAAGCCCCATGCGGTAGAGCTCGCTTCCAAGACGCATGGTGGAACCCTCGTACAACAGTGCAGCCAGAAGCTGGTCGATCTGGTTTAAGAGTGTTCCTTCCGGGCGGATGACATAGGGGAGCTGCTTTTGTGGTGCATATTGGGAGGAGCCTGCATCCGCAAAGAAGTTCTGCTTACAGGTCTCAAAAAAATCGTTGTTGATCCAGAGTACGGTTCTCTGATAGGGTTCCCGAAGCTGCTCTAAAAATAAAGGGCGGTGGCTGGTGCCGGGGGGAACGAGGATGATATCATTTTTGCGGATCTGGTAACGGGTGTTTCCAATGAGATATTGCAAGTTTCCACTGCGGCAGAAAAGAAGTTCGTAAAACTCGTGGCTGTGGAGGGTTACATAGTCTTTCGTGTAACTGGTATCCTCATGTACATCCAGATAGGGGCTGTCCATTTCCAGTTCCTGGTATCCAATCAATTCCCCACCGGCAGTCAGGATGCCATCGAGCGTGGAAATATACGGAGGCTTCATCGAATCCTTATGTTCCATTAAAAAACGTTTCATTTGGCTATATTTCATAAAAACTCCTGTTCTGATTTGTTATATTTATACAATCCTACAAATATTGTAGCACAATAAATGTAAGATATGCAATGTATTTTGGTATAAATGCAATTTAAATTGCAATAAAGCAAATGTATCATAAGGATATCGGTTCTTGTGAAATGTACAGACACAAAACCAATGCGCGCGTACAAATACCAGAAGGAGAAAAATTTATGAATAAAAGAAATGTAAGACCCTTTTCAAAAAGGGATGAGATCGGATATGTGTTTGGAGATATGGCGGGCAGTTTTGTCAATTTATTTGTAGACGCATATTTTTTGACGTTTTGTACTTATGTGCTGGGAATCAGTCCGGCGTGGATGGGTTCCCTGTTCCTTGCAGCGAGACTCTGGGATGCAGTAAATGACCCGATCATGGGTTCTTTTCCGGACCGTTGGATGCTTGGAAAATCAGGAGATAAATTCAAACCGTGGATTAAAATTTTTATGATACCGCTGGCGTTGTCAGGTGTGCTTTGTTTTTCCAAAGTGCCGTTTGAAGGTGTTGCACTTCATGCGTGGGTCGCTTTTGTGTATGTCTTATATGGAATGAGCTATACCGGAACTTCCATGCCGTTTGGTGCGATGGCAAGTGTGGTCAGCACAGATCCGATTGACCGGAGTAAACTCTCAAGGGCAAGAAGTCTTGGCGGAACATTTGTGGGAATTGCAGCGTTATCCTTTGTGCCGGTAGTCTGTTTTGACAGCGAAAGCAACATTATCCCGGAAAGATTTACACTTCTGGCAGTTATTTTTGGAATTTTAAGTGTGGTCTGCTACTGCCTGCTGTTACATTTAACGACAGAGCGTGTGCGTGAGGAAAAGAAACAGAATACAGAAAAGTTCAATTATGGAAATGTGTTGAAAGCAGTCGTAAAAAATAGGCCACTGATCGGTGTCATGGTTGCAACCATTGGAAGTATGCTCTATATCACCGGTTCAAACCAGATTAGAAGTTATGTATTCAAAGAGTACTATGGAAATACCTCTGCAATGACTCTGCTTAGTCTTGCAAGTGTGCCGATCATTATCATCTGTTTCCCGCTTGTGCCAAAACTGGTTGCAAAGTTTGGAAAGAAAACGACATTGATGTTTGGCGTAATCAGCAGTACCGTGCTCAGTGTAATCATTTTTGCCGTAAAAATACCAAACGTTTATGTTTATTCGGTACTGAATGTACTGGCAATGATCGGACAGACCGTATTTACCATGCTGATCTGGGCGCTTGTCACAGACTGTCTGGATTACAGTGAGTGGAAGTTCCATGAGAGAAGTGATGGCTCGATGTATTCCCTTTATACGTTCAGCCGTAAAATCGGTTCCACCATTGCTTCCGCAGGTGTTTCCTTCGGACTCCAGGCGATCGGATATATTTCTGGAAATAATGTGGTGCAGTCAGATGCAACCATAAACAATATCTACATGTTAGTGGCATTGATCCCGGTGCTGACCTGTGTGCTGGAACTCATTGGTATCGGCGCAATCTTTAATCTGGATAAGGAACAGACCAAAGAAATGTATGCGGAATTAAAACAAAGACGTGAATAGTAAAGAGGAGATTAGATTGAAAAAAATTGATATTCATCTTCATCTGACATTACAGCAGTATCCGAAAACAGATACCATGTTCCTTTCCAGTGCGGCACAGATGCTGCCGCACTTAGAGGAACTTGGAATTGAACAGGGAATCGTGTTATCTTCCGGCGAACAGGAAAATGAGCAGATCCTGGTTGCAGCAAATGAGGAGTGTAAACGCATCTGTGAACAGTTCCCCAAGAAGTTCCACTGGATGTGCAATGTGGATGCAAAAAACCAGACAGATGTGTATAAACGGATCTTAGCCTGTAAAGAGAGCGGTGCGGTCGGAATCGGGGAACTGATGGTAAACCAGAGGCTGGATGCTCCATTTTTACAGAGTGTATTTGAGGTGGCAGAAGAATTAAAATTACCTGTTCTTTTTCACATGAGTCCGAAAGAGGGCTTTCAGTATGGGGTTGTGGACGGGCCGGGGCTCCCGCTGCTGGAGGAAAATTTAAAGCGTTATAAAGGATTAAAGTTCATCGGGCACAGTCAGCCATTCTGGCATGAAATTTCAAAAGATGCACCGGCGACCCCAAAGGAACGGATGAAATGGGGAGAGGGAGCTGTATGTCCCGGCGGCAGACTGCCATATCTGTTTGAAACCTATGAAAATTTATATGGAGATCTGTCCGCAAACAGTGGCGGATGTGCAATCATGCGTGACGAAGAATTTGGGCTGGCTTTTCTGGAAAAATATCAGGACCGGTTGCTGTTTGGAACAGATATGGCAAATTGTGAAATGACATTTCCGCTTGGAAACTGGCTGGATGAGCAGGAACACGCAGGAAGACTCAGCCGGAGTGCCTATGAAAAAATCTGCCGTACAAATGCAGAAAAATTATTTCACTTATAAGAAAAAAGAGGGAGAGCCGAAAACATACCACATCCCTCAAAAACAGGAGGAAACATATGAGAACAAGAATATTACCTAGAATGTTAAATGATGAGGTGGAAGAATATCTTTCCAGAAATGACATTATCATTGTACCGGTCGGAACGGTAGAGATGCACGGGGGATTTCCACTGGATTCAGAAACCACCATCAGTGAGGCATTTGCACTGGAGATGGCAGAGGCGTGTGACGGGCTGGTATTGACAGGACTTCCGTATTTTTACGCAGGCGCAACGGCAAGCGGCAGGGGAACCGTCCAGGTGAGTGTGCGGGAAGGAATCGACTATTTGATGGCGGTGGCAAAAAGCCTGTTGCGCCAGGGATTCAAACGCCAGATCTACATCAGTTTTCACGGCCCGGCACATATGACATGCAGTCCGATGGTGCGGGATTTCTTTGATGAGACCGGAGTGCCGATTTTATATATGGACCTCACCATGCAGATGATGAAAAATGCAAGGGATATTTTTACATCAATGGACAGTTTCCACGCAATTACAGTGGGAGCTTATCAGAAAATGAACCGATTAAGTGACGTGCCGCTCACAACGGAGTATGCGCATAACGAGCCGCAGTCCTGTGCCGGATTTGAGGATATTTTCGGACTGGCATATCAGAGTGCTGCGATCGGTTATTATTTTGGCGAGAAAAAAGACCACATGAGTACATCGGTCATTGCAGATGAAGCAGCGAGGGAAACACTTGCAAAAGAGGGTGTGGAAATCATTGAAAAATTGGTGGAGCGCATGGATATGAACCATATCGTAGCACAGATGAGGGAATTGGAGCATTATAACAGCGAAGTTGCAAAAAAATGCCCATGGGTTCCCTCTAACACTAAAACAGAGCGGTAGATTCTACTGCGGTTTCTGCGCATAAAGTTCTTTATATTCTTTGGGTGAGATGCCATACTCTTTTTTGAATGCACGAAAAAAACTGGTGTAATCTTTGAATCCGTACATCAGGTAGATTTTTGTGATATTTTCATTGCTGAGAATGGCATCCCTGCACATGGATAACCTTTTTTTAGTAATATACTGATGGACGGATATTCCAAAGTTATCCTTAAAAATATGGGAAATATGGTATTTGCTCACAAAAAAAGCTTTGGAGAGGCTGTCTAAGGAGAGATCCTCATCCAGATGAGATTCAATGTATTGCAGGATGCCGTCATACAGACCAGAGGCATCTTTGCGGGCTGCAGGATGTTCTGCCTCATAGACAGCCCGGTTGATGTGGAGCATCAGATCGTTCACGCAGAGCTCGATCTTGGCAGCTTTTCCAAAACGGTCCGCATGGATCTCCTCGATCAGCCGGAAAATCTTTGCGGAAAGCGCATTGAAAGCCACGACATCATAGTGATAAATAAAATGATGGGTATCCTGTGCATGTTCGATCAGATAAACATAGTCTTTGGATAATTCTTTCAGTTTCTGACAGTAATCCTGACTGATCCAGAAAACAAAACGCTGATAGGGAAGTGTTTCCCCCACACTGGACACATGGTGGTGAATACCAGGGGGAATGAAGACCATATCCCCCGGTTTCAGATGGTGATGTTCCTTTTCAATGGAGATCGTTACATTTCCCTCCAGAAAAAAATAGAATTCATAGTAATCGTGAGTGTGATCTGTCACGCCATAAAAGTGGTTGTCATTATAATAGTAAATTTCAAAATCTTTGGACAGCATATACTGTCGTTCATTAAAAGGAGACTGTAACTGTCTGCGCATGGTAAAATCCTCTGAAATATTTCAAATATAAGGAAAAAGTGACGATCTGATATAAAAAATTTACCACAGAATCGCAATTTTTGCAATGTGAACAACAAGCAACTCTATTGGATGTCTTAAGGGGATTCACTTATAATAAACATATCAAAAAACGTTGAACAATGGAGAAAGGAAAAGCTATGGAATTAAGTACACTTGGTTTAAAAGACAGGGCACAGTGGGAAGCAAAGGGATATCAGCTTCCGCAGTTTGACCGTGCAGCAGTAACAGAGGCAACCAGAGAAAATCCGTGCTGGATTCACTTTGGTGCAGGAAATATTTTCCGTGCATTTCAGGCAAATGTAATGCAGAATATCTTAAACAGAGGGGAAATGGAAACAGGCCTGATCGTAGCGGAAGGTTTTGATTATGAGATCATTGAAAAAATGAACCGTCCGCATGATGATTATTCCATTCTTGTCACATTAAAGGCAGATGGAAGCGTCGAAAAAACAGTTGTCGGTTCTGTTGTGGAGTCCTGTATCCTCGATTCGGAAAATGAGGGCGAGTATGGCAGATTAAAAGAGATTTTCTGCAAACAGTCCTTGCAGATGGTATCCTTTACCATCACAGAAAAGGGATACAGTCTGGTAAACGGAAAAGGAGAACTGCTTCCGGCAGTCGCTGCCGATTTTGCAGCCGGCCCGGAGAAACCTGCAAGCTATATCGGAAAAGTTGCATCTCTTTTATACACACGTTTTAAAAACGGACAGCTTCCGATCGCCATGGTATCCATGGACAACTGCTCCCATAACGGGGATAAATTATATGCGGCAATCCATACATTTGCCGAAAAATGGGCAGAAAACGGTCTTGCAGAGAAAGATTTTGTAAACTATATCAATGAAAGGGAAAAGGTTTCGTTCCCATGGTCTATGATCGATAAGATCACGCCGAGACCGGATGCTTCCGTGGAAGAGATCTTAAAGAAAGATGAGATCGATGGGCTTGATCCGGTCGTTACATCCAAAAACACCTATGTAGCTCCATTTGTGAATGCAGAGGAATGTGAATATTTAGTGATTGAGGACTGGTTCCCGAACGGACGCCCGGAGCTGGAAAAGGGCGGCATCATGTTTACCGACCGCGCAACCGTTGACAAGGTGGAAAAAATGAAAGTCTGCACCTGCTTGAATCCGCTTCACACGGCTCTTGCAGTGTTTGGCTGTCTGCTTGGCTACACAAAGATCTCCGATGAAATGAAAGATGCAGAGCTTCGGAAAATGGTGGAGAGAATCGGATATACCGAGGGACTTCCGGTCGTTGTGGATCCGGGTATCCTTGATCCGAAAGAGTTTATTGATACCGTGTTAAATGTCCGCATACCAAATCCGTTTATGCCGGATACACCACAGCGTATTGCCACAGATACTTCACAGAAACTTGCGATCCGCTTTGGAGAAACTGTGAAAAATTATCTTGCATCAAAAGATAAGGATATCAAAAACTTAAAACTGATCCCACTGGTATTTGCTGGATGGCTTCGGTATCTCATGGCAGTTGATGATAATGGCGAAAAATTTGAGTTAAGCCCGGATCCACTGCTTGAGACCGTCTGTCCGGTCGTTGCCGGTATCAAATTTGGTGATACAGATGTGGAAGGAATGATCCGGCCATTGCTGACAAACCGTACTATCTTTGGTGTGGATCTTTATGAGGCCGGTCTTGCCGGACTGACGGTGCAGTATTTTAAAGAACTGATCGCCGGGGTGGGCGCAGTGCGTGCTACTTTAAAGAAGTATGTATAGGCGCTGATTCTGATGCCAAACCATTTTTCCCTGCATATCTTATAGTACAGGATGTGAATTCCTGAAAAAAATATGCAGGAGGGAAAAATGCCAGATTTTAATGTGATAAAAATTGGATGTATTGTGGTGATCCTGCTTGTTTTACTGATTGCAGCAGTGATCATCACGGTAAAAAGAGAAAAAAGTAAGAGAAAAATACGCCGGATGTGTGCTGCAGAGAAAATTCAGCTTCTGAATGAACTCGCAGAACCATTCGGCTTTTGTTATGTGCCGTGTGAAGACGTGTTCACGTCGAGGGAAGATGCGTGGCAGAGAAAACAGGGGTATGAGGCGCTTTACGACAGGGCAGCAGTGGGAGCAGGCATGGTGTTTGATGCACTGCCTATCTATTTTGATTATGCTGGCGAAACATGGCTGATCGAATTCTGGAAGGGGCAGTATGGCATCAATACCGGAGGAGAGGTTGGCGTATATCATGCGGGAAAGGTCGTCCCGGAACGATATTACAGGATCGCCCATTTTGAGGCGGTGGAAGATCAGGATATGCCGTTTATCCAGTGCAGGCTAGACCGCAGGCGGAAAAAAGTTTATTTCCTGCAGAAGCGGCACTGGTGGCTGACCGGATTTGGGATGGGGACATTTTCGAGACCATCGGATCTGATATTGGTGACGACAATACGGTTTCAGAATGAATGCATGGCAGAAGCATTTTTTGAGGGATTAAAGCGGGCGAAAGGAAAAATACCGGGGAATAAATACCGGATCTGCCGCAATGAAGTTTATGTCAGAATGGATTTCTGTATGAAACACAAATTCTGTGCGTCCGTTTGGCGCTGCATGGTGCAGGCTTGGAACTGTTTCTGCTGTTTCCTTTACCGTCTGTTCACACATCCGTTTATTGCTACACCTGACCGTCTTTTATTTTTATACTATCAGCTTCCGTGGTGTTTGAAACATGCGTTTCGGATGCGGGGATGGAAGCATGGAAAATAAGAAAAGATATCCGCCCTTTTCCTGTCAGATGCGGATCGATAAAGCGCTTTCAGAAGCAGTCCATCTTCCGCTTAACAGTTGCAGTCGTTATATCATCATCAGCGACTGCCACCGGGGAGAGGGAGGGGCAAATGATAATTTCTTGAGAAACCAGCATCTGTATATGGCGGCGTTAAACTACTATATCGCGCATGGTTTTACCTATTTTGAACTCGGTGACGGGGAGGAATTGTGGGAAAACAGGCATCTTTCCCGCATTGAGGAGAGTCATCAGGATGTCTACTGCCGGTTTGAAACACTGCAGAAACAGTGCCGGATATACCGCATTTACGGAAATCACAATATGGAAATGAAAGGCATGTTAGGGGAAGCAATGATCTTAGATAACTGTGAGGGAGGCAGGGATATCTGCATGATCCACGGGCATCAGGCAGATTTTTTTAACTCAGTCTGCTGGAAATTATCCCGTTTTCTGGTGCGGTATTTCTGGAAACCGTTAGAGCATTTTGGCGTCAGTGATCCGACGAGTGCGGCGCGGAATTATAAAAAGACCTTAAAATATGAAAAATGTTTAGATAACTGGACAAAAGAGCATGACTGCTATCTGGCGGCCGGACATTCCCACCGTCCAAGGCTGCCGGCAGACGGCAGTCTGTACCTGAATGCCGGGAGCTGCGTGCATCCGTATGGCATTACTGGAATTGAAATCACAGATATGCAGCTTACACTGGTGAAATGGAAGATGGCGACGAGACCGGATCTGTCGCTTTTTGTAGCGCGCGAAGTGCTGATAGGACCGGTTGGTATTACCTGAATTTAAAGTACTTATAAGTACAGGTAATGAAAAGTTGACATAATATAGAAAAATACAAAAATTTTTGATTCCATGGAACTAAAAATCGGAAAAATCATTTGACGGAAACTGCATTTATGATAATATATATTCATTATATGGATAGTATCGGGTGTTTTCTTACACGCGAAAGTAAGTGGAGGTTCAGAAGAAAATGATTAAAGTTGTGAAATTTGGCGGCAGCTCTCTTGCAAGTGCAGAACAGTTTGCAAAGGTTGGTAAAATTATCAACGCAGATAAAGAGAGAAGATATGTAGTTCCGAGTGCACCGGGAAAAAGAAATTCCAAAGACACTAAGGTTACCGATATGTTATATGCATGTTATGACCTGGTGGAGGCAGATGAAGATTTCCGTGTGTCGCTTATGAAGATCAAAGACCGCTATGACACAATTATCAATGGTCTGAATCTGAAATTATCATTGGAAGATGAGTTTAAGAAAATTGCAGAAAATTTCAAAAATAAAGCCGGTGTGGATTATGCAGCTTCACGTGGAGAATATTTAAACGGTATCATCATGGCAAATTACCTTGGCTATGAGTTTGTAGATGCTGCAGAAGTGATTTTCTTTGATAAAGAGGGAAATTTTGATGCAGAAAAAACGGATAAGGTACTTGGCAAGCGTCTTGCAAAGATCGAGCGAGCAGTAATTCCTGGATTTTATGGTTCTAATCCGGATGGAAGTGTCCGTACATTTTCAAGAGGCGGTTCTGATATTACCGGATCTATCGTTTCAAGGGCTGTACATGCGTCCTGCTATGAGAACTGGACAGACGTATCCGGTTTTCTGGTTGCAGATCCAAGAATCATCGACCATCCGGAAACGATCAAGACGATCACTTACCGCGAGTTAAGAGAGCTTTCCTATATGGGAGCAAGTGTGCTGCATGAGGATGCGGTATTTCCGGTCCGCAAAGCCGGTATCCCGATCAACATCCGTAATACCAACGCGCCGGATGACGCAGGAACTTGGATTGTTGAGAGTACCTGCCACCAGTCAAAATACACGATCACAGGTATTGCCGGAAAGAAAGGTTTTGTCTCCGTTAACATTGATAAAGATATGATGAACTCCGAAGTTGGTTTTGGAAGAAAAGTATTATCCGCATTTGAGGAAAATGGAATCTCATTTGAGCATATGCCATCCGGTATCGATACAATGACGATCTTTGTTCATCAGCCGGAGTTTGAGGGCAAAGAGCAGTCCGTGATCTCCGCGATCCATCGCCTTGCAAAGCCGGACAGCATTGAGTTAGAGGGAGATCTGGCATTGATAGCAGTCGTTGGACGTGGTATGAAATCTACCCGTGGAACTGCGGGAAGAATTTTCTCCGCACTTGCACACGCAAACATCAATGTCAAGATGATCGATCAGGGATCTTCTGAACTGAATATTATCATCGGTGTCAGCAATGCAGATTTTGAAAATGCGATCCGTGCGATCTATGATATTTTTGTAGTGACCCAGTTATAAAAAAGAAACCTGCGGCGGAACTTTATTTCCGGCTGCAGGAGAGTATATGCAGCGTAAAGCCAGAACTGCTGTGACACACAATGAAGGCGACACCGTATGGAATTCATTCATGCGATGCCGCCTTCTAAACTATTTCGTCCATGGGACTATACCTCAATTCATCTGTATTTTTCTGAGCTTGTCTCAGATTCGTTTGTACTTCTCCGCTTTATCTTCAATCCGGATCTGTTATTCTTATGACTCCTGATATCGTATCATATCTGAGAATCTCGTCTGATACTGATTCATAAATCCTTTCTTAGGACCGTCATGTTTTCTTTCCTCTTTTGAATGAAAAAACGAATGCGCTTATGTTTTCGGTGGTTCGCACCTCTCTTTCTTAGTATCGTTTGGGGTAAATCGTTATCTTTCTGGTGGTTTGTACCTCTCTTTCTTAGTATCGTCTAGGGTAAATCATTATCCCTCTGGTGGTCTGTACCTTCCTTTCTGGCTGCTTCGTCTCTGCAACCGTTTTTGTTTTTCTTTCGTATCTCTTTTGTTATTTTGTAATTTGATTATATCTGATAAAAATATGTTTGTCAATAAGAAAATAGATAAAATGTAAAAAAAATAAAAGATAATTAAAAATCACGTAAAATTAATGAAAAATTCAGAAAATACAAAAAGCACAGAAAATAAAAACAAAAATGGAAAAAATGTTTGACATGAGACTCAAAACCCAAAGTTCAATGAAAGTTTGACAGGAACGGGAAGACGAATCTGGAACGGCAGAAACAGAACCTTCATATAATAATGTGAAGGGAGCGTAAAGGAGTTTGCATGGACAGACAGACAATTCTTCTGATCAGCGATATGCGTCAGGTGTATCTTGCTGAGATACTGACAAAGAAAGGTCATAATGTGCGCTGCCTCGATATCAGAAACCGTGAGACGGCATTGCAGCAGTTAGAGAAGCTGAAACGTTTTCTGGATAAGGCAGATGTACTGATCCTTCCGATCCCGGTGCAGAAAGTGCCGGAGCAGGAGATCTTTTATGATATATTAAACAAAAATCTGGAAAAGAAAACACTGGTGATGGGAGGATGCTTTTCTACAGAGCAGAGGGAACTTTTAACCGGAAGAGATATTCATTTCCTGGATTTTATGGAAGATACGGTTGTGACGGAGGAAAATGCCGTGGCGACGGCGGAGGGAACGATCGCAGAGCTTGTGGAAAAAAGTCCGTATAATATTGATGAGGCAAAAGTGCTTGTGACGGGATACGGATATTGTGGAAAAGCGATTGCAAAGAGACTTGGGGCGCTTGGCGCGCGTGTGACTGTGCTTGCGAGAAGGAAGGAAGCACGCAAAGAGGCAAAAGGTGATGGTTTTTATGCGGTGGATTTTGCGTTTGGACCGGAGGAGGCAATGGGGGCGGCGATGGTTGTCAATACGGTTCCGGCGCTTGTGGTCACGGAAAAGATTATCCGGGAACTTCCAAGAGATGCATATATTGTGGATATTGCCTCCGGGGAGGGCGGTACAGATTTTGCATGTGCGAGGGAATACGGCATCCATGCGGACCATGTGCTTGGAATCCCGGGAAAATATGCGCCGAAAGAGAGTGCGTATATTTTGGAACGCTCCGTAGAGCGGTTTATTTTGAAGGAAAAACAGGGGGAAATGTCAGATGGATTTTGATAAGTATAATATCGGTTTTGGAATCACAGGATCTTTCTGTACATTTGCAAAGGCGAGAAAAGCGGTGGAACATCTCTGTGAGATGGGGGCAAATGTGATCCCGATTTTTTCATTCAATGCACAGACCTGCGATACCAGATTTGGCAGTGCAAAAGAATATGTGGAGGGGATCTGTGAGATCACGGGAAATGAAGGGATACGTTCCATCTGTGCGGCGGAGCCGATCGGACCGAACAATTTCCTTGATATTATGGTGATCGCGCCGTGTACCGGAAATACTGCGGCAAAACTGACCGGGGGAATCGTCGATACGCCGGTGCTGATGGCGGCAAAGGCGCATATGCGCAACGGTAAACCGCTTGTCATTGCGATTTCCACAAACGATGCCCTTGGAGCCGGTTTTAAAAATATCGGTATGCTGATGAATATGAAAAATATTTATTTTGTGCCATTTGGACAGGATAATTATAAGAGCAAGCCGAATTCCATGGTCGCGAAGATGGAACTGCTTCCGGAAACGATCGAGGCGGCGCTGCAGGGAAAACAGATACAGCCGGTACTGCAGGAGCCATGATGAAAAAGGGGAAACATGGAATGTATGTTTCGTGAATATTTAGTCATCGTAAAAAAGAAAAGGCAGGCTGTGTTTTGCAGCCTGTCTTTTTTAATGCTTAAGCGTTTTGGGACGCCTCTAATGCTTCACGGCACGCTTTTGCAAGCTGGTCGCCGCAGGAAGTAGGACGTCCGCCACAGCGGATGCCGCCGATTTTTTCTTCCACCTGTTCCACGGTAAGGCCTTCCACTAATTTTGGGATTGCCTGCAGGTTGCCGTTGCAGCCGCCGGTGAATTTTACGTTATGAACAACGTTTCCGTCCAGTTCTAAGTCGATCTGTGTGGAACAGGTTCCTTTTGTTTTATAAGAATAAGTCATATCAGATTCCTCCTTTGTTGTAGATCATATCCTGTGTGCTATCGCAGAAAGTGCGATTCAGTAAGAGTATAAACACAAGCGTGCAGCAGTGCAAGGACTTTTTTTGCGTTAATAAAAAATTCACAAAACGTTTACCCCTATTTTAGTTGTGGTAATACACGAAAAGTGTTACAATAACGATATTGTGCAAGGCTTAGCCTGCAAAAGGACGGAAAACAGACTTGCAAATTTGAGAAAAACAGCCAGGAATAGGAGTTTTTATGAGCGCATTTACAAAGTTATTCGGAACACACAGCGAACGCGAGTTAAAAAGAATTTACCCGCTCGTTGACAAAGTGGAGTCATACCGTGACGCCATGGGAGCACTGTCCGATGAAGAATTAAGAGACAAGACAAAAGAATATAAAGAGAGACTGGAAAAGGGAGAGACACTGGATGATCTTTTACCGGAGGCATATGCAACCGTCCGTGAAGCAGCAAAACGTGTGCTTGGAATGGAGCATTACCGCGTGCAGATCATCGGTGGTATTATCTTACATCAGGGACGTATCGCAGAGATGAAGACCGGTGAAGGTAAGACACTTGTTTCCACACTGCCTGCATACTTAAATGCCTTAGAGGGCAAGGGCGTGTGCATCGTAACAGTCAATGATTACCTTGCAAAGCGTGACTCTGAGTGGATGGGACAGATCCATGAGTTCCTCGGCTTAAAAGTCGGAGTGGTTTTAAACTCCATGACCAATGACGAGCGTCGTGAGGCATATAACTGCGATATCACTTATGTGACAAACAACGAACTTGGATTTGATTATCTGAGGGACAACATGGTTATTTACAAGGAGCAGCTTGTTCAGAGAGGACTCCATTATGCAATCATCGATGAGGTCGATTCCGTATTGATCGACGAGGCGCGTACACCACTTATCATTTCCGGACAGAGCGGTAAATCCACCCGTCTTTATGAGGCATGCGATATTTTAGCACAGCAGATGAAACGTGGTGAGGATGTACCGGAGTATTCCAAGATGGATGCCATCATGGGTATTGAGCAGGAAGAGACCGGAGATTTCCTTGTCAATGAGAAGGACAAGGTTGTCAGCCTGACACAGGAAGGTGTGAAAAAGGTTGAGCAGTTCTTCAAGATCGACAACCTTGCAGATGCAGAGAACCTTGAGATCCAGCACAATGTGATTCTTGCCTTGCGTGCACACAACCTGATGTTCCGCGATCAGGATTACGTTGTAAAGGATGATGAGGTACTGATCGTTGATGAGTTTACCGGACGTATCATGCCGGGACGCCGTTATTCAGACGGTCTGCATCAGGCAATCGAGGCAAAAGAGCATGTAAAAGTAAAACGTGAGAGCAAGACGCTTGCAACGATTACGTTCCAGAACTTCTTTAATAAATTTGATAAAAAATCAGGTATGACAGGTACTGCCCTGACTGAAGAAAAAGAGTTCCGTGATATCTATGGTATGGATGTTATCGAGATCCCGACCAACAGACCAGTCATCCGTGTGGACAAACAGGATGCTGTTTATAAGACCAAGAAAGAAAAATATCATGCAGTTGTCGAGGAAGTAAAAGCTGCACATGCAAAAGGACAGCCGGTACTGGTTGGTACGATCACGATCGATGTATCCGAGACGATCAGTGCAATGTTAAAGAGAGAGGGAATCCAGCATACTGTTTTAAATGCGAAGTTCCATGAACTTGAGGCAGAGATCGTAGCGGCAGCAGGACAGCACGGTGCGGTAACGATCGCAACCAACATGGCTGGCCGTGGTACCGATATCAAGCTGGATGATGATGCAAAGGAAGCCGGTGGATTAAAAGTTATCGGTACTGAGCGTCATGAGTCAAGACGTATTGACAATCAGCTGCGTGGACGTTCCGGACGTCAGGGAGATCCGGGTGAATCCCAGTTCTTTATCTCTCTTGAGGATGATCTGATGCGTCTGTTCGGTTCTGAAAAACTGATGGATATCTTTAATACATTAGGTGTTCCGGAAAATGAGCAGATCCAGCATAAGATGTTAACATCTGCGATCGAGAAGGCACAGACGAAGATCGAGGGCAACAACTTCGGTATCCGTAAAAACCTGCTTGAGTACGATCAGGTTATGAATGATCAGAGAGAGATCATTTACGCAGAGCGTATGCGTGTATTAAACGGCGAGAACATGCGCGATGTGATCTTCAAGATGATCACAGACCGTGTGGAGAGCTGCGTGGATACCTGTATTTCTTCTGAATTACCGAAAGAAGAGTGGGATTTAAACGAGTTAAACCAGCTTCTGACGGATATTATCCCGTTAGAGCCTGTAAATGCTGCTGATGTGGACAGTGTTAAGAATAATAAAGAATTAAAACATCTCTTAAAAGAGCGTGCAGTGAAACTGTACGAGGCAAAAGAGACAGAGTTCCCGGAGCCGGAGCAGTTCCGTGAATTAGAGCGTGTCGTACTGTTAAAAGTCATTGACCGTAAGTGGATGGATCATATCGACGATATGGATCAGCTCCGTCAGGGTATCGGCTTACAGG
>OOAM01000656.1_pt1 | contig 30198 bp, 20 predicted proteins | sample 1671131 | NCBI WGS metagenome assembly OOAM01 (sample SAMN06348125, study PRJEB24527) | human gut metagenome | biome: human gut; feature: ankylosing spondylitis patient; material: feces | host: Homo sapiens | place: China | collected 2015-10 | reverse complement strand
TAAATCGGGACTGCATGGAGGTGCTGAAAGCAATGCCATTGTGGTCATGGGATGACTACAAGAATGCTCTTATACGGAAAGGTTATACCGTCCATGAAAGGGAGGACAAGAAAGGTCTTCTCCGTGGATATGCTCTCATGAATGGAAACACCAAATACAAGGCTTCAGAATTGGGAATCGGCAGGAACCTGATGGTCTCGAAACTTCCTGCAACATGGAAGAGACTGCACCATCAGCCAACTTCCGTCATTAGAAATAATACTTCCCAAACCGTTCAACAGGTAGCGACACATAAGGTTGCCCCTATTGACTATACCCAATATCTCACATATAGTCAGGATATGATTTCCTATGTCCTCAGTCATGAAGGCAAGGATTACAAATTCTATATCCCAGAAAAAGTACTTGACTGTTTCAATGACGAATTTGATTACAGGTTTATTGCCAACTGTCAGGAACTTACCGATATGGCTGTAGCTATATTTGTCGGACTGATAAATACCCCCAATGTAACAACCGGTGGAGGTGGTGAAGGTTCGCAAAGCGAGCTTCCGTGGAGAGACAAGGACGAAGACGATTTGCAATGGGCTCGCAGATGCGCTCGTGCTGCCAGCCGTTCGTTAGGGAAGAAACCGAAAACAGGACTAAAACGCTAAGCCCATGAAAAAGAAATTTGATTTTTCCGCAGAAATGAGTGAAGTGGAATCCATAAAAACCACTCCCAAGAATGAATATCTGGAAGAAGAAAAACGACTACTCGATGTAAATGCCAAGGAACTTGCCAGCCTGAATGACAATGTATATAAGCTGAGAATAGAAGTTGAAAATCTGTCCGGCTCTATACGAAAGTGCAAACCTATCATTTCTGAAGAAATGCAAAAGTTGGCAATTGAATTTGGAGCAACACTTCTCTGCAATTTTCTTGGTCAGATTGAAAGCAAATGCAAGGAAGCCGAGCGGAGAATAAAAAAAGCCGACAATGCTATCCATATCCCGGCTACCGCATTCTACATTTTGATTATCATTGTAGTCGCTCTGTCTTCTTTTTTCGTGTGCATGATAGTGGCTAATGCAGAGATTTTGCATTCCGGATTGATTTGGAAAGCAGTTATCTGCTGTATTCTCATTGCCGTTTTAGGAATTGGTATAGCGTTAATAGTACAGAAGTTTTTAGATAGAGGTAAATAAACGAAAAGTCTCAATCGGATAGAGATTGCTACCAGTTGAGACTTTTATAATATGCCTATGTTATTGAAATTTTATTACAGGAACTACTTTTTCACCAAGTTTGGTCTCATAACGAAATGTTCCTATTTGCATAGCCTTTTTACCTTTAGGTACTTCAATTACCTGATCATCATAAAACAGATTCTGGCCATCTGTCACAATATAGACGACCGGCCCAGTAAAAAATGAAGTTGAATGCCCTTTCTCCTCACAATTGGCCAAAGCACCATCCCCAAGAACCTGAAAAACTTCAAATTTTGTTGCGGTAGTAAATACCGTCTGTTGCTCGGCAATCGTAATATCCGATTCGTTAGCATTTGAATTGGTAATACCTATAACAAAAAGTACTGCAATTGTTAATACACACCCAGTAACAATTCCCAAGAAGAATATCAAACCCTTTCTCATAAGTAATATTTTTAATAACATTCAAATATACAACATAATTCTGAACCACAAAACAATTGTGAGCGAAGAAATTACAGCATTAATTCCCTCGCTCTATACATAACTTTATTTACCCAGTGACTTGAAAACCTTGGTAATGCAACGCTTTTTCTGCTCCATATTGGGATGAACATATAAATCCAAAGTAGTTGAAATGTTGGAATGCCCTAATAATACGCTGACTGTTTTATAGTCACAACCGACTTCTATACAGCGAGTCGCGAAACTGTGACGGAGTCCATGATACTTCAGCTTGGGAATATCAAGTTTCTCCATAAGCCTTTTATAGTAGTTGCGATATGTGCGTGGCTCTGTCGGACGCTCATCATTAGTAAGAATGTAATAATCGTCATTAATTACTTTTTTCAAAGGCTTTAACATAGTAAGCAATTCTTTGTTTATCGGGATTTCACGGCAAGAGTTTTTTGTCTTTGGCGTGTTGATGACCAGCTCTGTATGTTTTCTCTCTCCTTCTATGATATAGATGCGTTCTATCGTCCGGTTAACGGTTAGAATCCCGTCATATACATTGATGTCGCTCCATTTCAAAGCACAGATCTCCCCTATACGCAGACCGGTACTAAGGCTGATATAGATACCAAGTCCCGGAAAGGAAAAGTGGCTCTGAATATAGTTCAGAATCTTTTTATGATTTGCCACGGACAAGACCTCCAACTTTTTACCAGCAACGTCTGTTGGGTACTTAATATCCCATTCGTAATAGTTCATCCATTCGTTTTTCACCCCGAATTTCATAACCATCTTTAGGACAATAAGAATGTCCTTAACAGATTTCACGCTCAATCCGCCTTCCAACTTTTCAAGCACAAAGCCTTGTACATCATTTTCATGAAGTTCGTTACTCTCACCAAACTTTGGCAAAATGTGATTTTCAAGAATCAACATGTAGGCTGCCAATGTCGATTGTTTCACATACGGTCGCTTGTTCTCTCGCCATGCGTCCGAAATTTCTCTAATTGTCTTCTGAATCATAATTTTGAATTTAATTGGTTCTAATAATTAGAGAAATATAATAGGTAATGTTCCCCATTTGAGATTTCCGGAGTTTAGTGGAGAGTGGAACAAGTACACCATAAATGATTTAGCAACAGTGGTTGGAGGTGGCACACCTGATACTACAGTGAAATCATATTGGGGTGGAGATATACAATGGTTTACTCCAAGTGAAATCGGTAAAAATAAATATGTAGACTTTAGCAAAAGAACTATTACAAGAGATGGTTTAGATAATTCAAGTGCAAAGCTATTACCATTACACACTATATTATTAAGTTCTCGTGCCACGGTAGGAGAATGTTCTATTGCATCAAATGAATGTACTACAAATCAAGGTTTTCAATCTCTTATTGCGAAACAATGTAATATTGATTTTCTATACTACTTGATTCAAACTAAGAAAAAAGATTTGATTAGAAATGCTTGTGGATCAACATTCTTAGAAATCTCAGCAAATGAAATTCGCAAGATTAAAGTTGCTGTTCCTGTACAAAACGAACAGGAACAAATTGCGAAGCTCTTATCTTTAATTGATGAGCGTATCGCTACCCAAAACAAAATCATTGAGAAACTTCAATCCTTAATCAAAGGACTTGCAGCACAACTTACACAGTCAGGAACTCCCAATATACGCTTGTGTGATTGCCTTGAATGCCATTCATCCACATTGCAAGAAAATTGCGTATCTGTGACTGGCTCATATCCTGTATATGGTGCAACTGGACTTATTGGCTATACCAACAACTATGCTTATAATGGCGAATCAATTTTAATAGTCAAAGATGGTTCCGGTGTTGGTTCTTTGTCGTATGTTAATGACCATTTTTCTGTAATTGGAACACTCAACTATCTAACAGCCAAAGAAAACTACTCAATTCTTTACCTGTATTATGCACTTATGGCGTTCAATTTCACTCCATATATAACAGGAATGGCTATCCCTCACATCTACTTCAAAGATTATGGGAAGGCAAAATTATTCTATCCATCCATTGAAAAGCGAATAAGGATTGCATCATTGCTACATAACATCGAGCAAAAGTTAGTTGTGGAACAAAACCTTGTTATATCACTAAGCGCACAAAAATCTTACCTGCTGCGTATGTTGTTTATATAAATATCATGTGCAATAGATATTGTTTCTGTAAATTCAAGAACCTTAAAAGTTCCTGTTCTATAGACAGTTTTTCCTCTATTGAGGATGTTAAGTTTGTTATATTCTTTTGTTGTGCCATAGATGGTAAAGGACATTTGATATGATTGATGTCCTTAAGATATGCAGTTTTCATTGTTCCCTCTGTAATAATTCTGCTTATTTCTTTTGAGAAGTAAGAAGAAGACATCAGCAAATACAAATACTCTACATTGATATTTGTGTTCGGAACAATGCCCAATATACCTTGCTTGGTACAAACTGGATATTCATTTATAGATATTGCACCTATGGTAGCACCATTGGAGTATATAACAGACTTTGATGGAATAAGCCATGCTGATGATTTTTGCATACCCAGTTCTGTTATAAAGTCTTTATTATTTGTCAGATATTTACAAGACAAGTCTTCAATCTTAATAAATGGAATTGTGCCTTCTGTATAATATTCAACTACCGATGTCGTCGGAGTGCCACCTTCACCAGCTTTAATATAGAAAGAAGAAAACGGATAAAGTTTTCCTTTCAAAAGAACTGTCATCAATTCGTCAACAAGTCCTTTGATTAAGGATTGAATAACGGAAATGTCTGCGATTAGTAAATATTTGTTCGCACGAAAAGATTTGTTAGAAACTACTATATGCTTGTCGAATATTGCGACATTGAAAAATGGTTACGCATTCCAGAGTGGCAAGTATAATGCACTGGGCAAATGGAAAATCCTCACAATAACAAATGTGCCTGGCGAGCGATATATAAACGATGAAGATTGCAATTGCATAATCAACTTGCCGAACGATATACAAGACCACCAAGTATTAAAAGAAGGAGATATTTTAATATCTCTTACGGGTAATGTTGGGCGTGTTTCTCTTTGTAAGAATGGGAACTATTTACTCAACCAACGAGTTGGTTTGTTACAACTTGCGAAAAATGTAAATCAAGAGTTCCTATATCAAATTCTATCTTCTCAAAGATTTGAGAATAGTATGATAGCTTGTGGTCAAGGTGCTGCCCAAATGAATATTGGTAAAGGGGATGTAGAAAACTATGTGTTACCGTATTCCTCAAATGGCAATAACATTCTTTTTGCTGCAAAAATACTACATTCATACGATGAGTGCATCATTAATGAGCTGCGAAGACTAACCTTGTTAACCATGCAGAAGCAATATCTCCTTACCCAGATGTTCATATAAACATCTGGGACAAAAGATAGTTCTTTTGCCTATTGAATAGTTTAAGAACTGATAACTCATTGTCGATTTTCGCATCAATGCCTTGCAGTGTTGACGCAATTTTCATATTGCGACTATGTCCATAAGTTGGAATCATTATTCCGCGAACAATATCAGCGTTAATATTACTTTGTGTACCAGTTTCAAGATATTTGTGGATGTGGCGATACTTAAAATATGACAAGTAGTAGTACAGATAATCCAATAAATCTTTGTCTCTGAGCTGCATCGCAAACATTGCCTGGCTTGTAGTAATAGGTACTTCATTTATAGTTACCAAGCCAACCGATGCGTACATTGATATTATTAAACTATACTCTGGAACCACCCATGCCGAAGAGTTCTCTAATCCACTTCGGCTCAAATGATTTTCCGTGTATCGGACATACTTACCTTGCTTTGTTATATCGTTAATACTCAAGAATGGTATTTCTCCATTATAGTATTCTTTATTTGTAGAAGTTGGAGTGCCGCCAGCCTTACCTTTTGAGAACAAAGTGTCTAATCTATTCCATCCATTAGGCTTTTGAGCAAATGCCTGTTTACTAATCGCAGACTTTAGTTTTTTCAAATCCTCAATGATTTTGTTTTGGGTTGCTATTCGTTCGTCAATGAGAGATAGAAATTCAGCTATTTTTCTCTGTTCCTCAATTGATGGAAAATATAATGATATTTTGGATAATCCTTCCTGCCCAATATTGAAATGTTGTGCTCCTGCTCCCATTCTGCAAGTTCTTTTGCGCGCTAATGGCGTAGCAAGCAAATACTTAAAGAACAAAGGATCATAATTGCCGATTTTACGACCACGAATAACAAAGCCTCCATAAATGGCGGTACGATTATCCATGTACACATTAGCTCGTCCAACATCCTCCAATGTTTCTGAGCTACGTTGGAATAGCAAATCTCCGTCTTTCACTCCGAAACATTCTATTTCTTTTTCAGTAGCATTGACCTTGCCACGAATATTGTCATAATTGATAACTCCTTCTGAAAGAATATCCATCACCGAAATGAATGGTAGTCCACTTCCAATACGTTTAGCGTCTGGATTAAGACCATTCTTGAACTCCAAATATTCAGAAAGCGTATGCTCTTCCCACTCTCCACTAAACTCCGGAAATCTCAAATGGGGAACATTGAGGACTTTATTTTCGTTATTATCTGCCATAATCATTATTCTTTATCGGGATTGATATCAAACGGCAACAATTTGTCACCATCATTAAACCGGTCGAAATCGGAGATAAACGAACGGTCTTGAATCACTTTATATTTTTCATACTCACCATACGCCTTCTCTCGTGCCTCTTCTTGAGAAACTTTACCGGCCGAATCTTGTGCTTGATAGTCCATTGTAGCAAGAAACTGTTCAAGACGCTGCTTCCAGTCTGCCATCGTTGTAATGATATGGCGTTGAGCACGCTGTTCTGCAAATTCAAGAAATGCGTTAGTTACGCCGTTGAGTTCTGAAACCTCTTTGTCAGACAAGTAGTTCTTTGCTACAATCGTATCAGATTTCTGTACTCTGCCATTGGGAGCTTTTTTCCAAGTAGTCAGTCCCATGTGCGGCATTTCCGAGTCGGCACGTTCATATACTATTTCGGCAGCAGTACGATGAGTTACAGCCAAGTGCATCATGTTTTGCACCATCTTGAAGAACAATTTGGTACAATCCGACTTCGGGTCGTAATCCGCACTGCATTCGGCATAGATGTCTGTTATCTTTTGGTAGTATCTGCGCTCTGAGGTACGTATCTCACGAATACGCTCCAGTAAATCGTCAAAATAATCTTTGCCAAAATGTTTTCCCTGCTTCAAACGTTCATCATCAAGCGCATATCCTTTAATAATAAACTCCTTCAATACAGATGTAGCCCAGATACGGAACTGGGTGGCTTGATAGCTATTGACACGATAACCTACCGCAATAATAGCATCCAAATTATAGAACAGAGGTGTACGTTCCACATCCCTTTTTCCCTCTGATTGAACTATCCCAATTTTTCGGATAGTTGCCTCTTTTGTAAGCTCGCCTGTTTCGTAAATCTGACCAAGATGATAGTTGACAGTCCGTACATCCACCCCGAACAAATCGGCCATACGCTTTTGTGACATCCAAAATGTTTCACTGTTGAATATCACTTCTATTCGTGCCTCGCCTTGCGCCGTTTTATACAGCAAAATGTTAGAACTCAACGAATTTTGCATCAATTCGTTTATCGAAATTGTTCGAGTAAAATAATCGCGAGCTTGTTGTACCAACACTTTTTTGACATTGGCATTTTCGGCAACAATCATACATGCCATACGAGACAGACGGAAGATATTGACCTTACGGAATGAACCGCTTCCAATCCTTACCATATCAACCGCTTGGTTGAAATGGTCGTCTACATTCATTCCTTTTTCACCTGCCACCTTGATAGCCTTGTCTATGACTCTTTGGAATTTCCAATAAGCCGAATAGCCCATAGCAGCGCACAGGTCGCGAGAACTCCAGTATTCGTTTCCGCCCTCATCCTGACGGCGTATATTGTCGAATGATGGACGCATTTCGGGGATGTTGTCTATCTCTGCCATAGTGTAATTATTCAACCAGTCCCAATTCTTTCAAATAGCCTTCTATCTCCTTATCCAGTTCGGCTCGCTTGGCTTCCAATTCCTTTATTTCAGCCATGACTGCTTTGATGTCAATAGGCTCTTCTTCCTCAAAAGTATCGACATAACGAGGAATATTCAGATTATAGTCATTTTCGGCAACCTCCTGTAACGTAGCGAGGTGACTGTACTTTTCAATTTCCTTGCGGTCACGGTAGGTTTCTACAATCTTCTGTATATGCTGAGGGCGGAGTTTGTTTTGGGTCTTGACCTTTTCAAACTCTTTGCTGGCATCAATGAACAAGATATTATCGTCTTCCTTACGGCATTTCTTCAATACGAGAATACAGGTCGGAATGCTTGTACCATAGAAAATATTGGCAGGCAGCCCGATAATGGCATCAATATAGTTTTTCTTCTCTATCAGGAAACGGCGTATAACGCCCTCTGCATTCCCTCGGAACAGAACTCCGTGCGGAGCAACGCAAGCCATCGTACCACCTTCATTGAGGTGATGAACCATATGCAGAATAAAAGCATAGTCGGCTGTTTTCTTAGGTGCAAGTCGTCCTGCTTTACTGAAACGGTCGTCGTTGTTGAATTTGTCGGCAGCACTCCATTCGGCAGAGAACGGAGGATTTGCAACCACTGCATCGAACTGCATATCATCGAATGCGTCCCATTCAAGCGTATCGCCATTCTCTATTTTGAAGCTGCTGAATCGGATACCGTGCAGCAACATATTCATTCGGGCAAGGTTGTAAGTAGTCGGATTTTTCTCCTGTCCATAGATATATGCCGCCTTACCGATACTTGCTGCACGGAGCAATAGTGAACCACTACCGCAAGTAGGGTCGTAAACATTACGCAAACGGTTATGCCCAAGAGTAACAATCTCCGCCAATATGCGGCTGACCTCTTGCGGAGTATAGAACTCACCGGCTTTCTTGCCTGCACCGGCAGCAAACTGACTGATCATATACTCATAAGCATCGCCCAAAATATCAATCTCCTGAGAGGCCTCCACTCCGAATTTTATATCATCAAGTGCAAGCAGAACATTGCTTATAAGCGTATTCTTGTCATCGGTTGTCTTTCCGAGCTTAGGGGAAGCAAGGTCAATATCCGAAAACAGACCACCAAAATCCTCTTCGCTGTCACGTCCGAGCGTACTATCCTCAATGCGTTTCAATGAGCGTTCCAGCATCGGAAGGATATTTTCTTTCCGCTTGATAGTTTCGATTACAGACGAAAACAAGAATTTCGGTTCAATGAAATAGCCTATATTTTCCAAGCATTGGTTCTTGACCTCTTCCTGCAATTCCGCAGCATCCGAATCGGTCATTTCCCATAATTCCTTGAATGTAACTTCATCATCCTCCAATGCACTGTTGGCGTATGTTTCTATCTTCTCCGACAGGTATTTATAGAAAATGAATCCCAAAGTAAAATACATAAAATCGCTTGCCGACATATTGCCGCGCAAACGGTTTGCGACCGCCCAAAGCTGGTCACGGAGTTTCTGTTGCAGTTCTTCACTCATATCCTTATTGCTCTATATTATTCTGTATTACATCACTTTCCGGCAATGGTATATTGCTTTCAATTATACTTCTCAGGTCATCCAGCACTTTCCCTTTATATGAGAAATATTTTGCCCCTTGATATGCACCCGATGTATTCCGTTTCTCTTCCGGCATAAACGTACCGACAAAAGGGGACAATTTATAAATACGACCTTGATATTCAACGGAATCATCGCTTGCCACCTTGACTTCTGTATTCGTAGGCATGAAGGTAACACATTCCCCTATTTTAATACCGACCATGCTGAATTTGAAACGCCCTCGCTTTACGGTTCGCTTCTGCACGACAGGCAATGAATCTTTTTCGTTATGGCAAACCGGTTTATTATCTACATAGACCGTAACAACCGCATCATCAATCATCTTGGCTATGTCATTGAATATATCCAAAGCTATTTGCGGCGGCACATTGAAAAACTCCCGATTCTGACGAATACGCAAATCCGTCAACCGATCAATAGTCTTGTGTACATGCTTTTCAACATCGTTATATTTGACCGTCTGAATGATTGCATAAATCTCAAAAGGCAACGGAACAGCCGTGTTGTCAAGTTCCTTGGAACGTATATCTACAGGCCGCGCACTTTTACCGATTTTGACCCAATCCTCACGAAAACTTGGATTAGTCAAGATATACACATATCCGGGTTCATTTGTCTTTACCATATCAGTATTTCTTTTAATCCCAACTGAAAGTGCGTATGATATTACGCAATCTGTCTAAAATCCTCGTCAACGCCTTTCTCGTCTTTATCAATCCGAGATGCTTCTCTTTCAATGCCTTTTGTATGATTTCTGGCTGCTCTTTTTGCAGATAATCATATTCTTTAAGGAAATGATTCAATACTGATGACGATATTTTCTCTTCCTCAGCCAATGAGTTGACGGCATTTTCTCGTTCAACAGCAATATAGCGGTTCAACCGTTCTTCCAAATCGCTTGTACCGTCAGCCTTGCCTCGCTGCATCATGAAATTTTCCTTATCGTCATCCACATTCTTTTGAATGAAGCCATCAATAAGTTTTGCCTTGCTGCGCATTTCAGCATCCTTAATCATCGTGTCAATGATATTCTGGCGGCGTTCCGCGTAATCGGCACTATATGGGTCAAGTTCTGCAATGAGTTCAAGGATATATGCCACATTGATAATGTCGCTATGTAGGAGTTCAAGGCAGAAATCCACATCACCGAGGTCTCCGTCATCCGGAACATCTGTATCATCATCCGGTTTGGGTGACGGTGCTGGAACAACGAGTGCAAAAGTATCATGGATATCAAGATACTTACTTCTGAAATCCATAAATTGCTGTTCCGTCATGCCGAGATCATCAGACTCTTCATTATAATCCTCGTATATCTGTATTTCAGCATGTTTACGGATAATATCACGGAACGCCAAAACAAACTCTTTCTTAGCTTTTTCACTCTGCAAAAGGTCTATACAATTTGTGTCCGGATATTTCTTCAAAAAATTGGTAGCAAGCTCCTTGTATTCCTGTTTGACTTCTTCAAACGGAGGTCGCACTATTTCTTCCGGATTGTTACTGTTGCTGAACAATTTGATAGCGGTATCAACATTGCTTTTCAAATCACGGAAACACACAATCTTTCCGAAGCGTTTCTTTTCATTCAGCACACGGTTTGTCCGGCTGAATGCCTGCAACAAGCCGTGGTATTCCATATTCTTGTCTACATAAAGCGTATTGAGTTTCTTGCTGTCAAAACCGGTAAGGAACATTCCGACGACCAGACAAAGATCAAGCGGCCTCATATCAACTCGCTTCTTTTTCATACGCAGGTTGATGTCATCGTAATATGCACGGAAGTTCTCTGTCGTAAACGATGTCCCGAACATTTCATTGTAGTCATCCATGATGGCTTGCAGTTCATCAACCTCACCGGCACTGTCATTCAGATAAGAACCTGTACCCATTCCTGTCAGATCATCATCTTGACTTCCATTGGCTGCATAAGTAAAAACTGCACCTATACGAATCTTGGGATTCAGTTCCTTGAATATCTTGTAATAACGGATAAGCATCGGTACGGACTGTACAGCAAACAATGCATCGAACTCTCCGTCAAATGTTGACTTATTGAAATTATTAAGGATGAATTTAGCGATTTCCGTCATGCGATTAGTACTGCCGTTCTGCACTTCCTCACTGCCATGATAATACTCTACAAGGAAACCGAGAACATTTTCATCGGCAATGGCATCTTTAATCAGATAGCGATGCAGGCAGTTGCCGAATACCTCTTTGGTCGTATGCCCATCAACTGCATTTTCTGTAAAAATAGGAGTTCCGGTAAAACCGAATATCTGGGCATTATCGAAGAATTGCATAATCTTCTTATGACTCTCCCCGAAGTGACTGCGGTGGCACTCATCAAATATCATCACGATACGGGAGTGGCATATCGAATCTATCTTGCTGCTGTACCATATCTTACTTACGGCAGCATTGAGTTTCTGAATAGTGGTAATGATAATCTTGGAGTTACTATGCAGCCGTTTTACCAGTTCATCCGTATTGTCCGTACCGTCAACAGCTCCCGGTTCAAAGGCTTCATATTCCGACTGCGTTTGTGTGTCAAGGTCATGACGGTCAACAACGAACATTACCTTATCTACATCATCCAACTCCGAAACAAGCTGTGCTGTTTTGAATGAAGTCAAGGTTTTTCCTGCGCCTGTAGTATGCCAGATATAACCGTTATCGTTGGAGTTCTGTACCCGATCCAATATCTTTTCTACAGCATAAAACTGGTATGGGCGAAGTACCATCAAGCATTTATCCCCTTCATGCAATACGATATATTTTCCGATAATCTTACCGAGCGTACACTTTTCCAAGAAAAATACAGCAAACTTATCCAGTTCATTGAATGGCAGATTTGCCGCATCCGTCCAGTTGAACGTGAATTTATATCCACCATTGGGATTATTGGCGAAATAACGAGTATTTACGCCATTGGAGATAACAAATAGCTGAATATAGTCGAACAGCCCATGAAAGGATGTCTTATGATAGCGTTGTATCTGATTGTATGCCTGCTTGAGTTCTACACCCCGACGCTTCAATTCAATCTGAACCAGAGGGAGGCCATTGATAAGAATCGTCACATCATAGCGACACTTCTTTCGTCCCTCCACCGTAATCTGATTCGACACCTGAAACTCGTTCTGACACCATTGTGTACGATTAAGGAATTCCACCCAAATACGCTGCCCGTTCATCGTGTCAAGAGGATATAGGTCACGAAGTTTCTTAGCCTTTTCAAAGCGAGTACCACCTTCCAGATATATCAATATCTTCTCAAACTCTTCATCCGTAAATGAGTTACGACCAACTTCCGCCAGCTGTTTCTTGTTGTGAATTTCCAACTGCCGCTTGAAGTTGGCATAAAGATTATCTTCTTCGGTAATCTGGACATACTCGTAGTCCATTTGCCGAAGTGTGGCTATAAGTCCGGCTTCCAATGCCGCTTCGCTCTGTATTGACATATTCTTTCCCTACTATGGTGTTATTACTTATTTATTCCAGCTTGTAGTATTTTGATACCTAATGCATTTTCTATTTTGCACAAAGTTTCCAATGACAGATTCTCGCGACCTTTCAACACCTTGGATACATATTGCTGGGTGCAGTTCATTTTCTCAGCCAACGCTCGTTGTGTCATGCCAAGTTCCTCCATTCGGTTTGACATGGTTGCAGCTATAGCCTGCGAATGGCAAACCCAATCTTCGCTTTTGCATTCCACTGTTTCCTCTTTTACTTCCAGTGCGTTGTCTATCTTATCTTCTGCCATTGTATGCATCAAAAATACCTTTGCCTTATTTGGTAAGCAAAGGTACTATAAATAATTGAGATGACACAACTTTCAGGTTGTTAATCGGTTCTTTTTTGCGCTAAGAATATTCTTATTTAATTGCTGTTACTCTTAAATCATATCTACGGCTACCCGTGTCAAGATCGACATCATACTCTTTCAGTCCTTTTTCAACTGCAATCTGATGTAATTCTTGCTTATCCTTTTGTGATATATCTGGACCATAATATATTGCTTTCAAGCATCCAACATCCGGTATTGCAACATAATCATTCTCATCTTCTAAATTATAGTAAATCATTCTCCATTCATGTTCGTGCTCGTATTCTTTTCTGTCTTTATAAAGATAAACTCGATACCAATATAATTGATTAACAGATATTATAGACGACAAAAAGCTTAACCAATTTTTATCTCCAATCTGCTTGAAATATTCGTAAGTATGAATATTTCCCTCATCTAATGTAACATCCGGTCTTAAATCTGTATAAATCACAGGAAAGAGATTAACACTCATTCCCAATGAATTATATTTAAAAATGCATCGTCTGAGATCATATTCTAATGCAAACCCCTTATATCCATCTGCATATCTATCCCACATATACTTAGACTGCACACTTTCTGTAAAACAGGCAATTTTTGCACTATTTCTTGGATTTCTAAAACGCGATTCTTGTTTTTTTATCGCAGCCCCTATATTATTGCAAAAATCAACATAATCATCTGTCAATATTTTATCTATAATTTGTTCATCCGTATATCCGCACTCTCTATAATAACATATTTTCGTTGCTTTTTCCGCCCTTATTTCAGGGGATTTCTGTGTTATATGCGACAATGTTATGCGCAACGCATCTTTCAATGCATTTTTTAGATCTTTGTGAATCTTATCTTGATCTATATATAAATACGAATCATATTTATCTGGAAACATTCCCGCATGGCATAATGAAATAGTTTTAGATTTAAATGATTCAATTGTATAGCCCTTATCGTCTATTCTACGATACCTAAAAAGTTTTTCCGGTATATTAGGAAGTACTAACTTATAAATATTACTCCATACGTCAGAAGTCGCAGTTTTATCTATATTGAAAGGGATATAAGATTGTTCTATAATCTCTTGGAATTGTTTTCTAAAATCCAACATCTGCAAATCACGAATTTGTTATTTCTTTATTTCATTAACTCGACAATATTTTCTGGCAACACGGCGTTTCTTATACCATCTTTCGGAGCATTCTTAAGGAACAGCATTGGAACGACGGTGTAGCACTTGGCAAACGGTAGCAGATTAGCTTTGCGGAGAAGTTCGGCAGTCAGTTGTTTGCCATTCTCTTGAGTAGTCCATTTGCATTCTCCGACCAACAAATACTTTTTGTCAAGCGATTCGGCCATAACATCAAACTCGACTTGTTCCGGCTTCTTATCCTCATTGAGCACAGAACCCCACCAGCGTTTTGCCTTGCCATAAACCACTCCATTGACAAGATTTCCTGTTACGGCATCCCGACATAATTTTTCCCATTGCATACTCACATACTCCGATAAATGAGCAGTCAAAGCCTGTTCTATTGGCAAACGACGACCAAGCTCGATGAACGAACGATTAGGTACGACAAACTGATAATAAAATGCCATAAACGGATCGGCTATCTTGTAAAGACTCTTTTTCGCATTCTTTTCATCAATCCCAAACGGAACATCTTTCTCCAAAAATCCGAGATCAATAAGTTTCTTCAATGGACGCGACAGGTTGGTTGCAGGCTCATTGCATCTTGCGGCAATCTCAGAAAGCCGATTTGCGCCAGTACCGATATAAGACATTATCGTCGAAGTCTTAACAATATCCTTTACATCGTCCTGAAACAATTTTATCGGTTCTTCGTAAAGAGTTCCATTTACAGAAAGGATATTGTGCCACAAAGCATCATTAAGTGAATTTTGGTTTTCCCTTAGTTCCCAATAACGCGGTACACCTCCCCAAACAGCATATTCTTCAATGGCATTCATCGCATCAAGGCTCAAAGCCTCTTGAATATATGGCAAACGTATCGGTGCAAGTTTCATGATCTCATCAGCACGACCATAGAGAGGTGCAGTAGAATCAAGAAACAATCCATACATCATATTTTGTGACGAACCGCAAAGCACAAGATTATACTTCAACAGCTTTTCATCAACCAGTTTTTGTAGCACAGACGGCAGTTCAGAAGATTGCTCTACAAGATACGGAAACTCATCCAAACATAAAGTAAAACGCTTGTCTGTTCGATAATTGACCGCACGAAACATAGATTCCCAATCCGGATATGTCAGTTTGTCGAAATCCGGGAACACTTGTGCTATTACTTTTGCAAGCAATACTCTCTGATGTTGCCCTTCAGAACGGTCAGCAAGGAAGTAAACATCCGTATCCGACAACACCCTTTTGATAAGCGTTGACTTACCCAACCGTCTGCGACCGTACATCACGACTAACGAGGACTTCTCTCTTGCAAGAGCATCCTTTAATCGTGCAGCTTCATCTATTCTATCAACGAATTTCATATATCTTATTTATTATGCAGCGCAAACATAATGCTTTTATTGCATAACACAAATTTTTGAGCCATATTTTTTTATTCCCAAAGAGCAAATTGCAACTTATGTATAGGAGAACATGTGCTCTATTCCTTTTTTGAAGCTCTTTTCCTTGTTTTCAAACTCAAATCTTGCAAAGCTTTTCCCAACTTGTCTTCTTTGGCCAGCCATAGAATATCATCGTCAAGCTGTAAAGCATACAGCACTCGCAAATAGATTCCGATTGCTACTGTCGGTGTGCCTTTTTCTATTCGGGACACAGTCAACGGAGAACAAGTGGCACGTTCTGCCACCTGAGCCACACTCAGATTCCTGCGCAAGCGAGCCAGTTTAATCTGCTCTCCCACAATTGACATCTTCTGCACCAATTTTCGGGGCAGCTTAGTCCCCATTGTATTCTTTGCCATATTCAACACATCATATAATATGTAAATTTATAACTTTTCATCTATTTAATGATGTATTACAGGTAAAAAATCACAAGATTAGAAGAAACGCTTGACCAAGTACAATATAACGGTTATACACTTTTTCAAGCGAATAAATCAGATTCGTTATACTTTTTCAAACGAATTCTATGTTTATAAAAGTTGCAGCAGCTTCCGACAACCATCTTGGGGAAAGTGTGTAAAACAAGATAATTTTGCTTTGGAGAAATATAAACGCTATTATATTGTTTATAAGCGCCAATATATCCACACAACAAACAATATGTTATTTGTTGCGTAAACACATACGATTCCTCCACACAACATATATTCAAGATTAGTTGGCTATTCAAATGAAAAACAACTTTACTTTATCCCCGTATTTATATATACGTGCATTAAAGTAAAGCTAACAGAGGGAGAAAAAGAAATGACTTCGCCAAAGCCGAACCGAACTATATCTGCCGACTTTTTTGGAGACTGCAAAATAATCACATAATTTGCCAAATCCCTTTGACCATTATGTCTCATTTTTGAGTCGAAAACAGTTCATTTTAGAAATTCCATCGTTTATCATTAAATGTTATCGACTAAAATCAGTACCTTTGTATAAGAAATCACTTAGAGTATAAATGTGGTAAGAATTTGATTATCACTCATTTCATCTCTAACCCATAATACATTCTTCGTCTCGCACTGTAAATGATTAATAGTTCTTGGCTGAGCTAAGTGATTAAAGTTTAGATAGATGTTACTAGTAGTTCAAATATAATGTCAAAGAAGATAGGTCGTAATGAGCCTTGCCCTTGTGGCAGCGGCAAGAAATATAAGCATTGTTGTATGCAAAAGGAACAGGCAATAGGAATATTGCCAGTAGCAAATCATGCTTTGTGGCCATCTTCTTGGCTTGATGTACCAAAAACGATAGCGTATTTAAGTAATCATGCAGTCCCTCCCATATTGGACTATTTGATAGCAATGCAACTTAATCCACAAAATCGAGGGAAGAATATCCGAATTGAGCACCTTTTGCAAATAGCAGTTGCGAATCTCGGAAAGAGTAGCCAGATTCCTGACATCAGTGAGTTCAAGAGTATAATTGACCAAGAGTTCTCATTTGATCTTATGGAAGACATGCCGATTAACATGTTTGCCGAACCTGTAGTGTTTTATGGAGGCAATTACACATTCTTTCCTGGCATCTCGACACATGCGACAGAAATTTTCCGTTCAATGACAGAAGCCATATTCAATAAAAGAAATATATTTACGGAAGCTTTCCGTAATGAAATTTATGATGGAGTACTCTTCATGCTTGAACTGAGCAAGCTTTTGTCAACCCAAGCAGGGATAAGTGGCTTAGTACGCGGAAATGAGACCCCTCGCGAGACGCTTAACGAACCAAAAACTAGCCAATCTTTTGTTATTAATTTGCCGACAATGACAGAACTCATTCATCGGAATAGGCTGAATCCAAATGTTTTGAAATCATTTTTGTTAGAAGTTAATGCTACTGATATACTAACCCAAGATGCAGAAAAGAATCCGTTGTTATACAGACCAATCGTTGAGTTTGACAATAACTTCTACTTTGCCGGAATTTCCAGTCAAGGCTGTGCCATTAACAACTTTATCTTAAAAACAGCTCTAAAACATCGTTGTCTTGAAGAACTAGTAAAACAGACCCATTATGGTGTCTGGATGCGCATCGGGCGTTCCTGTATAGAACAGCTGCGCTGGGTACAAAATTCAATGGATGAAATACTTGCTCCTGTTGAAGGCTATTACGAAGATGTATTCCGCATTGATGTCAACTGGCTTGCATACGTGTGCTATGCTCATGATTTAGCCCGTAATGTAGCCATAGATGGCAATGAGAGTTTCAACAATCGAGATCTCAGCCAACATTTACAAAAACGTATTGATACCATCAGAAATGATAAAAGGTCGAAAGATGACCATATCCTGACGCTTGTTCTGTATTCTACAATGGGGGAGACATACAGATTTGCCATGAAAAAGCAAAATGGAACTGACTATTTTCTTCAATTCTCTGCTTATGATTTCTTACAACTGATACAGACTGAGAAATGGGACAGCTTGAGTCTTGTTCGTTATGCTCGGTCCAAAGAGAACGTATCATCTCTCGAGACTCCTCTGAATCAATCTCTCGATGTATATGCTATATATAAGCATTATGGTGAAAGTTTCTATATGACAGACAACACACCATCAGACATGCTTTATATTGAGCCAAATGATGGATGTGATCTCATATTCAAAAGTAAAGATCAACTGTATTTCCACGGAACGCTGAAGAGATTAAATGGACAGTATGCTTATATACCAGTGATACGTGATCTCGACTATGCGGCAATTTTTAAGCCTGTCCATTCAGGTTTCAATGCCAAGAGTTGTGAATCTTATAGTATTCCTGTGTGGGTAAGTTGTTATCAAGAAGAAAAACAGGGAATAAATCCATCCTCTATTTCCGATACTGTAATAACAGCTGTTGCATACTGGATGGATACTTTACAACCAGCCATAGCCGATATGATCAGCCAACGCTATGAGCACTCCGTAGAAATAGAACTTGTCTTCAGTGAAAAGGTCTTGGCCGATAAAGGGATACACTATGATGACGACATAAAGCCTACGCAAGGAGGAAATCTTAACGTATCCAAGACAGAAGGCGGAGTTTCCGTTACATTTGATGATGATTATATCCATTCTTTTATGGGAGCTGGCAATGAGAGTGAGCGCAACATGATGCGTTGTATCATAAAAAAACTCCTGGAAATAGACGAAGAGACTGCATGCCAAATTATTGATACTCGCATCCCCTTTGGTCAAGCAAAGATGATTCTGATGATGGAGCAGTCACTCAACCCCCTGTCAATACCCTTGTGGCTTTATACTCCTATCTATATTCATGCCGCCACCAGCCAACTACTACAAGACAAATTCCCACAGTGGATGAAGGAGAAAGGTCATGATATAGCAGGTAAACTCAATACAAAAACTGAGAAAGAAGACTTCCTCCACAAAGGAGTAGATGTGCTCCTTAATGAACTTGATAAACGCCTATCATCATTTGATACATTGTGGTTGCTGCGTATGCTCATGCAGAATCACGAGACATTGGTTTATCAGCGAGAGCATAACAGAGTCTTACAACCCGCACAGATTCTTTGTTTTGGAGAAAATGAGTCAAAACGTAAAGAATTCTTCGATACAGAAAGACGACTTGCTGATGCTGGAATATCTACCCGTGCTATGATAGAATATATAGCTGCGACACAGTATCGTGGCGGTGGTGTTAAACCAGGCAATGATGATGTAGAAAGCCTGTTAGCTATCATGAACGAAGTGATATCCATTGGTGGTATATGTGACGCCATACATTTAGATGTAGCTAATCATACCATTGAGAAATTAGGCTCTGGACGTTATGGTATCTACGATGATGTTTTTTCCGACAATGTAGGAGAGTTTGCAGCAACGCGCACTATTGAGAGTGTAAATGGGCAAATCGAAGATTTCGAGAGTAAGATGGCCAGGATGGCAGTACGTCCAGATACAAAAGAAAAAAACAAGGATGCAGAACTCGAGGAGATAGATGTGGCATTCTTAGAGGATTGGGGAGTATCATATTCTAACATCTTGCAGTTCCTTTATGTTTGTTACATCATAGCTATGAAGCAGCAGAAGTCTGTTATTGAGATGGAAGAGTCTCAACTCATCAAAGCTATGCAGGAGCATTGTACAGAACTAACTGAAGATTTAGCAAAGAAATGTATCATTCGCCTTTCTTTGGATAAACGGGAAAACTACCTCACTCCGCCAGTAGGATTAGCGGGCAAGGATATCTTCCCTTGGTCATACAATAGGGAATTAAGTTATCTGCGTCGCCCAGTGATTCGTTATCAATATGATGATGGCACAGTTATGTGCATGTTTGGGTTCCGCTCCTGTATTCAAGCCGGCATTCAGCTATCTGACTTGCTTTATTCTGGTCGCTTACGTTATGTGGGAAGGAAGATAGAAACCTTGCTTGGAAAATTTGAGGCTATAAAAGGGGCTGCGTTCAATGACGAGGTACGCTCTTTTTTGGCAAAGATACCAATAATGCGAGTATGGGAACATGATGTCACTATCAAATCTGGAGGTTATTTTGCGGCAGATAAAGATTATGGCGATATTGATGTGATGGCTTATGATACATCACGTGATATACTCTACTTGATAGAATGTAAGAATACCAATCCAGCCAAGAATATTAAGGAAATGAAAACCGAGATGGATGAATATCTTGGTCGTGGTGATAATCCCGAGAGAGACAAGAAGAGAGCTCTTGTTCTTAAACATTTGCGTCGTCATCGCTGGGTAACGGAGCATATTAATGAAGTTGCGAAACACATTGGTGTAGCAGTTACACCCCGAGTAAAGTCAATGATGCTGACAGCTACAGTAATACCAACATCCTATCTCAAAAGAGAGAAAATACCAATGTCAATTCTGAATTACCCTGAATTAAAGATAAAGGGCGTGAATTTACTAGATTCGTGCAAAGAACCAGATTTAAGCGTACTTGATATATGAGACTTTTAGAGGTGCTGATGCATCACGCCTTCTAATTTTTACCTACTCCTAAAGGTAGTATGGAGCAATCGCTGACGGTTTATCATCTCTGCAATCTGTTCAGTTCGCATTCCCCTATTCTGGCTTGCCAAACAGTAGAGTATAGCCTCTTCAATCTTCATATTTTCAATAATTTAAAGTGTGCAAATTTTGCACAGGTTGTTACAAAAGTACGGAAAAATACGGCAACGGAGGCTCTCTGAAAAAGAATCATATCTGAAAACTTTCTCTTTTGACTGCAAAAGAATACGAAATCCCGACTAACAAGCCTGACAAAATTTCATATATGAACTTTTATACATATTTTCGTCCCCCAAAGAAACAAAATTATGGAAACATCAAAAACATACAATAGAACAATTAATTTATTAGATAAGTACACAAAGTTTATCAAGTCTATTGACACCGAGGATATTGGCAACAATCTTACACTAGATAAATTAATAGAACTAAAATCAATACTGTCCGATATTAATAACATAATGACATTAATATCGACTCGTTCTATTGCAACAAAGTTATCAGATATATTATCATTTAAAAATGAAGATAGAGAACGGATATTTAATGATATTGATAAACAAAAGCCAAACACAAATGGATTCGACATAAGAATTGACTCTCCTGTAAAAATATTAGTAGAAGTCAAATGCAATTCTCTAATCCGCAACAAAAAATTTGGTGCTGCACAAATCAATGCAATTCTTGAAGATGCTAGAAAATTACGGTTAGAATCATCTCGACATATAAAGGCAAGTAAAAGTATTCAAGACACAAAAGATTATATTAAGATAATTGCTATTGTCAATTTTGGCAATAGGTCTGACAAAGATTTAACGTCTCAACTACTGAGAGAAACCAAGTGTAAAGAATCCACTAATTCTGCAAGAAAAGAACGAATGAAAGTGAAAAAGTTTTTAAGACCATTATATTCACTATCGCAAATACATGAAATAACAGATCTAGAAAATGTTTATCTAACAATTTTACATATAAATGATTTAAAAAATGAGTTAGAGCGAATACGATGTGAGTACAGTTTATCACTCAAGTAAAAATACAACATAGCTTTACTTTATCCCTGTATTCATATATACGTGCATTAAAGTAAAGCTAACAGAGGGAGAAAAAGAGATGGCTGCGCCAGAACCAAGCCGAACCATAACTGCTGACTTTCTCTTTTGGCTGCAAAAGACACAGAAATCCTGCTCACAAAACAAACATGATTCGAGCCCTTGTCAAGCCACCAAAAGCCCATCCGAAAATCCGTAAAATTACCCTCTATTTTACAGCCACAATCGGCGAAATAATCACCGATATGCCTTATCTTTGCGAAACGGAGATTTAAGAGCAAAAGAGAGCCATTATTCTCTTTTCCCCTTCGTTTGAAGACAAACTAAGGTTAAAAACGTTAAATCTTCGATTTTCGGCGAAAAAACAAGTAAATTTTTGAGCAGTCTATCTTTTAAGCCGTAAATTATTGATAATCAATTAGCATAATATGCTGCATCGGGTTTCAATACCCTATTTTTCCAGGATATGGCTTCTTTTGTTTCATGATTCTTAAATAATAAAGCATGAAGAAAAAGAAGTTACCATTAGTCTGTTGGGATAGTATCAAATTACTAACTGCACTTTTCCTGTTATGGGGAGTTTGTTTCGGAGCAGATGCGTATCCGGGAAGTGAATATCGAAAACAACTTTTTGATTATGATTGGAAATTCAAGTTGGGGGATTATCCTGACGCTTCATTGAATACATACGATGATGCTGATTGGAGGATACTTGATTTACCTCATGACTGGAGTATAGAAGGAACCCTTGATCCGGAAAATCCGATGGGGAATGATGGAGGTTATTTTCCGGCAGGGACGGGATGGTATCGTAAGTCATTTGAAATACCTTCTAAGCATAAAGGCAAGAAAGTGGGTATTTACTTTGAAGGAGTTTATATGAATTCAGAGGTCTTTATTAATGGAAAATCCGTAGGAATCCGTCCTTATGGATATTCATCCTTTTATTATGATCTGACTCCTTATCTACGTTATGATGATAAGAATATTATTGCTGTACGAGTGGATAATTCGCAGCAGAAAAATTGTCGCTGGTACACCGGTACAGGTATCTATCGGCATGTGTGGCTGACAGCGATGAATGCTGTTCATATAGAGCATTGGGGGATAGCTATAACTACTCCTGAGGTAAGTGAGGAGAGAGCTGTTGTACAAATAAAAACTATTTTGAGAAATGAAACTTCTTCTGACAGACAGATTACCTTGACAACAAAGTTGACTAAAGGAAATGATGAAGCCGGAAAAGGAGAAATAAAAGTGGATTTGCCTGCCAATGGAATAAAGGAAATAACACAAAAAATTTTTGTGTTGTATCCTGCTTTGTGGAGTCCTGAGACCCCTCATTTATATAATGCACACTTTCTAGTGACTGAAGCGAGTGATGTAATAGATAGTACAACGGAATCTTTTGGTATTCGGACGGTTACTTATTCGGCTGAACAAGGATTATTCTTGAATGGCAAGAGAATTATTTTAAATGGTGGATGTTTACATCATGACAACGGTTGTCTGGGGGCAGCGGCTTATGATCGTGCCGAAGAACGGAAAGTAGAATTAATGAAGGCTGCGGGATTTAATGCGGTACGTACTTCGCATAATATTCCTTCAGAAGAGTTCCTCCATGCCTGTGATCGTCTCGGATTATTGGTTATAGATGAAACCTTTGACGGTTGGCGTGACAGTAAGAATCAATATGACTATTCTATTCTTTTTGATCAATGGTGGCAACGGGATATCGAATCCATGGTTCTTCGTGACCGCAATCATCCTTCTATTTTTTGTTGGAGTATTGGCAATGAAGTAATTGAGCGTAAAAAATTGGAAGTGGTCACTACAGCTCGGAAGTTGGCCGACTATGTACATAAGTTTGATCCCAGTCGTCCGGTAACTTCTGCTTTAGCTGCTTGGGATAATGACTGGGAAATATATGATCCATTGGCTGCCGTACATGAAATAGTGGGCTATAATTATTTGCTGCATCGAGCGCCGGTTGATCATCAGCGTGTACCTTCCCGTGTCATTATGCAAACCGAATCTTATCCACGAGATGCTTTTGCCAATTGGTCGTTGGTAAATGGTCATGATTATATTATTGGTGATTTTGTTTGGACGGCTATTGATTATTTAGGTGAATCGGGTATCGGGCGATTTTATTATGCAGGTGAGTCGGAAGGTGAACACTATCAACGTAACCATTATCCTTGGCATGGGGCCTATTGTGGAGATATTGATTTGACAGGTTGGAGGAAACCTATATCACATTATCGTGACTTGTTGTATAATCCTGATAAGAAACTTTACTTGGCTGTAAAAGAGCCGGATAATTATTATGGTAAGGTGAAGGAAACCTTATGGTCTGTCTGGCCTACTTGGGAAAGCTGGAATTGGCCGGGACATGAAGGAAAAGAAATAGAGGTGGAGATTTATTCCCGATATCCCAAAGTACGTCTGTATTTGAATGATAAGCTGATAGGCGAGAAATTCACAGGGAAGGAACAGCAATTCAAAGCAGTCTTTCCTGTTTCATACGAGCCAGGAATATTGAAGGCGGTAGGTGTGGAATCCGAGATAGAAATAGAGAAAACGATCTTACAGACTGCCGGAAAACCTGTGAAAATTCAATTAACGGCCGATCGTACAAAAATAAAGGCAAATGGTCAGGATTTGAGTTTTATCACAGTAGAAATATTAGATAAGGAAGGCATTCTGGAGCCGAATGCTGATAATCAATTAACTTTTGAAGTGAAAGGGGCAGGTACTATAGTGGCTGTGGGAAATGCTGATTTGAAAGACACGGATAGCTATATCGGTTATCAGCGGAAAGCATGGAAAGGGCGTGCTATAGTGGTAGTAAAAAGTACACGGAAAGAAGGTAAGATAATGTTGAAAGTGACTTCTCCCGGATTGGTTCCGGCTACTGTATCCATTCGTACAAGTAAATAATAATAACCTTTGTTTAATTCTAAATATAATAGTATGAAAACATTTCGTTTTGTTTTATTGCTGTTTTTGGTATTGAGTATATCCAATACAGCTTGGGCGCAAAACCAGACTGTAAAAGGTAGGGTGATGGACTCTAAATTAAAAGAACCTCTTATGGGGGTTTCTATTTTGGAAATAGGTACTTCAAATGGTACTGTAACTGATTTGGATGGTAACTTTACGCTTTCTGTTCCTAAAGGAGTTGTATTGCGTATTTCTTATGTGGGATATTTAGTTCAGGAAGTTCCGATAAATGGAAAAACATATCTGGATATATTTTTGAAGGAAGATACTGAATTATTAGATGAGGTGGTGATTGTGGGGTATGGGGCCCAAAAGAAAGCTACATTATCCGGCTCTGTAACGAGTGTAGGTGGTGAGAAGCTGGCAAAAACTCCAGTGACGAATGTATCACAAGGATTAGCCGGACGTTTACCGGGCGTGGTCGCTGTTTCCAACACTTCAGAACCAGGATATGATGGTGCTACTATTACTGTTCGTGGGGTTAATACCTTTGGAAAAGCTGATCCGTTAGTAGTTGTTGATGGAGTACCCGGACGTTCTTTGGAGCGTATTGATCCAAGTACTATTGAAACGATGTCTGTATTAAAAGATGCTTCAGCAGCTATTTATGGTGCTCAAGCTGCCAATGGAGTTATTTTGATTACAACAAAACGAGGAAAAGCAGGCAAGCCGAGAGTAGGTTTTACTTATAATTATGGAATAGCTGCTCCTACTGTAATACCGGAAATGACCAATGCTGTGGAATATGCTACTTTGATGAATGAAATAGATAAGTATGCCGGTAATAAGGGCCGCTATACGGTAGATGATCTTAGATTATATGCTGATGGTTCCGATCCTTGGGGACATCCGGATACGGACTGGTTTAATGAAACATTGAAATCATGGTCTCCACAAACTTATGCCAATGCTACTATTGATGGTGGTACAGAGAATGTGAAATATTTTGTTAGCGTATCAGCCAAAGGACAAGATGCATTTTATCGTCATAGTGGGTCAAATTACCATCAGTATGACTTGAAGATGAATCTTGATATGAAAATTAATAAATATGTTGATACTTATGTCAATGTAACAGGAAGAATGGAAGATCGGAAATATCCAACCCGTTCTGCAGAGAATATTTTCCGTATGCTGATGCGATCTAAACCTAATTCACCGGCTTATTGGCCTGACGGCCGTCCGGGACCCGACATTGAATTTGGTGATAATCCGGTAGTTATATGTACCAATCAAACTGGTTATGAACGTGATAAGCGTTATGTGTTAAATGGGGATTTCGGAGTTAATATCAAGGTGCCTTATGTGGAGGGATTGACTTTGAAGGCTACTGCGTCACTTGATAAGACGTTCCGTTTTCGTAAAATATGGCAAAAACCTTGGTATTTGTATTCATGGGATGGGACTTCGATGGATGAAAATGGCCAGCCCCTATTGGTGGAAGGAAAGAAAGGGTTTAGTGATCCTCGTCTGACAGAATCAATGGAAGATAATTTGGGGGTATTATTGAGTGGTATCGCTAGTTATAGCCATACATTTGCTCAAGATCATGATGTAAATATTCTAGCAGGTGTAGAACGTATCACGGATAAGGGGGATTCATTTGAAGCTTATCGTCGTTATTTTCTTTCTGCCGCTATTGACCAGCTTTTTGCTGGTGGTCAGGATGAAATGAATAATACAGGTACAGGGTATGAGGAAGCCCGTTTAAATTATTTTGGTCGTGTGAACTATGCTTATAAGTCTAAATATTTGGCAGAGTTTGTTTGGCGTTATCAAGGTTCCTATATTTTTGATCGTTCTAATAAATTCGGATTCTTTCCAGGTATTTCATTAGGATATGTAATATCTGAAGAAGATTTTTTCAAAAAGAAATTGCCCTTTATTAGTTTTGCCAAAGTACGGGCATCATGGGGACAGACAGGAAATGATTTGATTGATCCTTATCAGTATTTGGCTTCCTATACTTTCAATGATTTGATGTATTTGACTAATAATGGTACAACGATGAACCAAGCATTGAAAGAAGGAGTAGCTCCTAATCAAAATGTGACTTGGGAAACAGCTACACAAAAGAATATAGGTCTTGATTTACAATTTTTGAATGGAGATTTGGCATTTACTATTGACTATTTTTATAATAAACGCAGTGATATTTTATGGAAACGAAATGCTTCTGTTCCGGGCACTTCCGGATTGGTACTTCCTGATGAAAACTTAGGGAAAGTACAAAATCAAGGGGTAGATTTCAATATTGATTATCGTAGAAGTTTCAAAGATTTTCGGTTGGGTATAAACTTGAATGGGGTTTATGCTAAAAATAAAATTCTTTTTTGGGATGAGGCACCTGGTACTCCAGAATGGCAGAAGTCCACAGGCAAACCTATCGATTCGGGACTTTATTATGAAGCTATCGGCATATTTAAAGATCAAGCAGCTGTAGATGCGTATCCTCATTGGGCCGGTGCACGTCCGGGGGATATTATTTTCAAAGATGTAAATGGGGACAATGTGATAGATGGCAATGATCGTGTTCGTAATGATAAGAGTCGTACTCCACGATTTACAGGTGGATTGAATGTAGATTTAGGATATAAGGATTTTGACCTTTCATTTTTACTACAAGGTGCTATGGGAGGAGTTTTTTATCAAACGACAGAGTCGGGGGATTTTGCCAATTTCTTAAAAAGTTTTTATGATAATCGTTGGACAGAGGAAAACCCAGATGCCGATTTTCCTCGTACTTATAATCGAAGTAATGAATATTTTATAAATCAGCAGAATACATTCTGGTTGCATAAAACTGATTATATACGTTTGAAGAATATAGAATTGGGATATACTGTACCATCTATATGGAGTAAGAAAATAGGTGTGGAACATTTACGTGTTTATATTAATGCTTATAACCTGCTGACAATTAGTCCTGATATGAAGGATTATGATCCCGAAAACACAAGCGGATCGGGATATAATTATCCGTTGAATAAAGTGATAAATTTTGGAGTAAACCTTACTTTTTAAATAAAATGAAAAATATGAAACGTTTATATGGATTATTTGTATTGCTATGTCTTATGCTAACAGCATGCAATGATGATTTTTTGGATGTGGATCCAGTAGACCGTTATTCAGATGCAGTTGTCTGGACGGATGAATCATTAATAACTTCTTTTGTTAATAATATTTACGAGGGACAGAAATGGGGATTTCATACCGTAATGCTTTCTTCTTTGTGCGATGAGTCAATGGAGGTTTGGGCATGGGAGAGCCAGCCGGTAGTGATGAGTGAATTGAGTCCTAGTTATCAAGGTATTCTTGCTCCTAATTTTTGGATTATAACCTTCCATAATATAACTTGGACCAATCTTTATAAAAATATCCGTGCCTGTAATATCTTTTTTGAAAATGCAGAGAAATATGCTTTAGAAGGAGATGTTGTCGATAAATTGAAAGGTGAAGTGCATTATTTACGTGCTTATTTTTATTATTGGTTGTTGAGCCAATGGGGTGGTGTCCCTTTGATTGAGAAATCTTTTACTCCTTCTGATGATTTACTCGTAGCTCGTAATACGTTTGAAGAAACGGTAGATTTTATTGTGAAAGATTTAGATGAAGCAGCTTCTATTTTGCCTTTGAACGGAGATAAAGCCCGTGCAACAAAAGGTGCTGCTATGGCTTTGAAAGCCCGTGTCCTGCTTTATGCGGCTAGTGACTTATTTGTTTCTCAGTCTTTATGGGCATCCGGTTATGAGCATCCTGAACTTATAGGGTATGTGGGAGGTGATCGTACGGAACGTTGGCAACGGGCCAAAAAGGCTGCTAAAGCTGTTATGGATTTAGGTATATATCATCTGTATGGTGAAAATGGAGGATGGAAAAATAGAGAGGAAGCTACTCAAAACTATGCTGATATTTTCTTATGTCATAATTCGGATGAAGATATTATGGTACAATATTATGATTATGTAAATCATAATAGCAGTGATTTTCAATTGCCTCGTGTTGGTTTGTTCAATAGTCCCAATGGTTTTCATGGTTGGGGCGGAAATACTCCTACTGGACAATTAGTTGATTCTTATGAAATGGCAGATGGCAGCAAATTTAGTTGGGATAATCCACAACAAGCAGCTTACCCTTATCAAAATCGAGATCCTCGCTTCTATGCTTCTATTATGTATAATGGTTCTTATTGGCGTCAACGTCCGGATGATACAGTAGGTAGTGATCCTGAAGGAATAGTACAAACTGCTTATTATCAGCAGTCAGATGGAAGTTATACACCAGGTTTAGACACTCGCCAAGGCCCTATTGAAGATTGGAATGGTTCTTATACAGGATATTATATGCGTAAGTTTTTAGATCCTTCAGTTAATCATCAGTATGATAAACAACCTTATCCTTGGCGTCAGATACGTTATGCTGAAGTTTTGTTGAATTATGCTGAAGCATGCATAGAATTAGGTGAAGATGCTGAAGCCCGTAAGTATATCAATATGATTCGTACAAGAGCGGGAATGCCTGACATACCAGATTCTGAAATGGGAGATGTCTTGAAAGAACATTATCGTAATGAACGTAAAATAGAATTAGCTTATGAACAACATCGTTATTTTGATATCCGCCGTTGGATGATTGCACCTGAAGTGATTAAGAATGTTCAAGGAATAGATATTCGCTATCCTTATGGAGTTACAGAGCCTAATTATTCCATTATTGATGTGCAGGAGAGGAAATGGAATGATAAGTCTTATTTACTCCCTATTTATTTGGATGAAATGCAGAAAAATGATTTATTGATACAAAATCCATTATATTAAAAAATCATAGATAAGCCCGTAGCTTAATGATGGCTACGGGCTTTATTAAAAAGAATGATTTTTTATTCCACTCCCAAATCCTTATAAGTTCTCGGAGCCGGAACGGGAGGTAATGGTTTGCGATCCTTTAACTCTTGTAGAATTACCTCAATGGCTTTATTCAACTGCTGGTCTTCACCTAACTGTTCTTTTACCGGGTCATTATCAATCAGAATATCGGGATCTACTCCATGGTTCTCCACTATCCATTGACCGGTCTTTGCATCATAATTGGTAAAGAACGGAACACGTACATCCGTACCATCCATATAAGGCAACGGGCCACTGATACCGATAATGCCACCCCATGTACGAGTACCGATAACTTTACCGATTTTATTTGCCTTAAAACTCCATGGGAACAAGTCACCGTCCGAAGCCGAGTATTTATTGATTAGCAATACTTTCGGACCCACTAGTGTTGCATCAGGAATGGTGCCGATTTTGGTTGATCCACGACGCATGGTCAGGCGATAGGGTTCACGAAGCAAACGTTCGATAA
>OOAM01000651.1_pt1 | contig 30354 bp, 35 predicted proteins | sample 1671131 | NCBI WGS metagenome assembly OOAM01 (sample SAMN06348125, study PRJEB24527) | human gut metagenome | biome: human gut; feature: ankylosing spondylitis patient; material: feces | host: Homo sapiens | place: China | collected 2015-10 | reverse complement strand
TGGTCCGCTCCTGCGGACAGCAAGTTGTGTTTTCGTTTAACGAAAACAGGACGGTTTAACGGAGAATACACCGATAAACCGTTACTTATTTCAAGCTCCAGCGTCGCTTTTTACATATCTAACTATAATTCATTTGAAATCACAAAACAGATTGAACCGAATGTGGTTAGTTTGTCTGTTTATTTCATGTCCGAATCATTAGTATGCTATGTTGCAAAGTTCGTATTCATTATGAAAAAATCCGCTTACGAGAACAAGATATTCAGGTAATTTGCCATCCTTTCCCCAAAGAAGTTCGATGTTAAAAAGTTCAGAAAGCGTTTTGGCTATGTCAAATCCGAAGGCTTCGAGTGACGGACGCACTTTTTCCGGGTGTCGGCATGGTGTGCCGCAGTTACGCGTACACTCGTTATCTGAGCAGTGAAGACATTTACCTATATAGGCAAATGAACGCCCTCCATATTTCCGTTCCATATCCAATAATTCGCTCTCGATTCGTATCCGTTCCGGTAAAATGAGTTTTTGTGTATATTCAATCGGAATATCTTTGTCTTCAGGGATTATCTTCGTTGCCATAAGATGTGCATACTTGTATTGTCGGAGAAACGATTCCGTATCAAAATCAAATGGAGGACACCCCCAACTTTTACCGTAATTGGTACATTGTTTGCAAAGTTCAAGAAAATGTGGTTCGTCACGGAATTCGGCGATATATCCTTCAACAGTGATGTCTGAAGTAAAATTTTCTACAGTGTATATACTCATTGTTTCAAAATCATTGTACCGCATAAGGAGTCGAAACGGATGTTTTCATTTTGGAAAAGTCTGTCAATGTATCCGCTTTTCTGCATTTCAGACGCGGTCAAGCAACTTAAATTCGGGGTATCTAACAATGCTATCGAATCGCACATGGACAACGCGATGTCAAGTTCATGTGTCGAGAACATGATACATTTTTTCTCGTCGTGGACAAGCCTACGAAGCAACGCCACAAGTTCGTAGCGATTAGGCATGTCAAGAAAGGAAGTCGGTTCATCAAGGAGAATGATAGGAGTATCCTGTGCCAATGCACGAGCAATCATCACACGCTGGCATTCGCCATCCGACATTTTATCCATCGTGCGGTTTGCATAAGCCTCCATTCCCACCGAAATGAGCGATTGCATGACTATCTCCTTATCTGTTTCTTGCATCCTACCTATCCAGTTGGTATAAGGAGCACGGCCTATGGCTACGACATCCTTGCACCGCAGGTTGGCGATGCGCGTGCGCTCGGTCGTGACGACAGCCAGCGTTTTTGCCATATCTTCGGTTTTCATGCAGGCGATGTCGTGCCCGTCGAGAATGATTTTTCCGGAATAACACCGGTTCAGACCGGCTATGGCGCGGAGCAACGTCGATTTTCCTGTCCCGTTTCTTCCGATAAGGGCTGTCAGTTGACCTTTTTTTATCGTGGCATTTACCTCGTGGAGCAACGAGTTTTCTTTGTAACCTATGGAAAAATGCTGTAATTCTATCATGCGGTGATGGATTTGTTGCGTAAAACCACCCATACGACGATTGGGATTCCCAATAGAGCTGTAATGGCGTTGATCGGCAAGGTGAATATTTTAGAAATGATGTCGCAAAGAAGCAATATCGATGATCCCGAAAGAATTGTTCCGGGCAGAAGGACATGATGATCGCTATTTTGGAAAAGCATTCTTGTGACATGAGGCATAGCGAGACCTATGAAACCTATCGGACCGCAAAAAGCGGTTATCGTTCCGGCGAGCAGCGTTGTCGAGAGAAACAACAGGCTGCGTGAACGCCGAATATTCAGTCCCATTGTTACGGCATATTCCTCTCCGAACAGCAGGAGGTTAAGCGGTTTGATGGTCAGTACCGCCAACAGCAGTCCGGCAAACACCGATGGAACAAGAATCAGAAGTTGTCCGGAGGTGACGTCACCCAAAGCCCCCATCGTCCAAATGACAAAGGCTTTCAGCGATTCCTCTTTGCTGAGGTACTGCAATATCTGCACGACAGCACCTACGCCCGATGAGAACATCATGCCCAGAATCAGGATTACCATGATGTCTTTTATTCGCTGTCCGACGGCAGTTATCACGAGCAACACGACAGCCGCACCCACCCACGCTGCTCCGGCAATGCCTATTGATGAACCGATCCCGGCAAGTACCACAAGTGCCACACCGAGACTTGCACCGGAACTGATGCCAAGGACATAGGGACCGGCAAGAGGATTACGGAAGAGGGTCTGCATCTGAAGACCGCTGACCGATAAGGCAGCCCCGGCCAACAGTGCCACTATAGCTTTTATGAGGCGTATGTTGAGTACGATTTTTTCCGTGGCACGGGAACAATTTCCCCCGGTCAGTGCTGCCCATACATCGCGGATCGGAATGTTGACAGCTCCCACGGCCAAGTCCAGTAAAAAAAGACCGACCGTGAGCGTAATCAATATGGAGAATAATATAGTCGAACGGGAACGCATCTATTTCAGTTGCTTGTAATACACACACTCTTCCTGCACCAGTTCAGGATGGAATATCTTCACGAGGTCGCGGAGCACGATGTCAGGATTCACGACGGCAGACTCGTAATAGTCGTTACCCCCGGCTGTGTTGGTACGGGCGTTGTTGTTATACACCTCTCCATTTTTGAAACATCGGGTATCGGTGAATTTCGGACATGATGCCTTCAAGTCGTCAAGGGAGTTCGCCATTCCCACGTTCAGCCACATGTCCGCATCCGACGCGAGCAGATATGCTTCTTCTAAGTCAATGGGGATAGAAGCGTTTCCCGTGTTCTTCTGGTAGATATAGCGGCCTCCCGCATCAGTAATCAAGCGGGCTACATAACTTTGGGTTGAAGGCATGAACCACGAGTCGCCATAGGGAACATTAAGCATAACCGAAGGAGTGCCGAGGGTACTGTCGGCCACTTTCTTTTTCAAGGCGTTGTATTTGACCGGGATTGCGGCAAAGGCTTTTTCACCCTTCTCACGTTTTCCTGTGACTTCTGAAAGCACTACCATCCATTCGGCCTTGCCGAGAGGCGACTCTTCAAGATAATCGCCGACATACATGAACGGTATGTCGAGTTCTTCGAGTTTGCTTTCCATTGCGCTTGCGCCGTTCACCCCATAGAGCAGAACGAGGTCGGGATCGAGCGAGAGCAGCAACTCGTAGTTGATGTTCCCTTCATAGCCGACATCGCCAATACTGTCGCGGCGGGCTTGGATGTCTGGGTTGGAAATGTAGTCGATTCCCGAAACGCCGGTTATACACCGGACTTCACCGATTGCGTCAAGCATGGCGATATGAGTGGAAGACATCGCCACGATGCGTTTGGCGTCTCCTTTGAGTACCTGTCCTGCAAACCCTTCGGGAACCTCTTCACCGTTGCGGACGATAAACAGCCATGTGGTTACACTGTCCGCTCCCTGCCAGGGATTCCTGACGGTTATCAGTACGCTTTCCTTCCCGCCCGCCCCTTTGATGTCGAAGCCGGAGGCATATTCGGGAGCATAAAGCAGCAGGTTGAAATCATTGATTTTTGAGCTTTTGTTGTGGCAGCCTGTAAATGCCAGAGAAAGCAACAAAATCAGGCTTAAATTCTTTAATGCGTTCATATTGATGCAGATTATCGTTTACTATTTTTGTTTTTTCCGAACTTGGGTGTTATGCCGATGAATATCTCGAAATTGATGCCCGGCATGGGACGGGACAATACGGAAAGGTATTCTTCATCGAACAGGTTGTTGATGCTGCCCTTTAGCGACAGATCGGCCCATCGGAAAGAGAGCTGTTTTTCCAGTGTCACGTTATTCATGAAGTAAGGGGGCAGATAGCCCGTCAGGGTATAGTCATTACTCGACATGGTATAACGCTGGCTGTAATAACACCATTTGTAAAGCAGGCTCCATGTCCGCCATGACAGACGTCCGGTCACCGTTGCGGAAAACTCCGGCACGTATGGCAACTGTTTGCCGACGGATTGGTCTGCCGGACTCATCGGTTCGCTCTCGTTGATCGAGGGAGTCCACGAGAAAGTTCCGTTCATATCCAGTTTCCAGTCCTTTCCGAGCATTATATCAAGGTGGGCGTTGGTCTCTGCCCCGTAAGCATGTACCTTTTTGAGGTTTCTGGGGGAGAAGAATCCCTTGGTTGTGGGTAGCCAGATGATCCAGTCGTCGATGTGCGAATCGAACCAGTTGATACCACCGCTCAAAGCATATACATTTTCTTTCCCCACCGAGAACGACAACCCCACGTCGTATGTGAAGCCGTGCTCGCTTTTCAGGTCGGGATTACCGCCCGGCAGAAAATAGAGGTCGTTCAGCGTGGGAAAACGGTAGTTCCGGGAGATGGATGCTTTCGCCACGATATTGCCTTTTTTCGACAGTACCCCGTCGATGAAGAAAGCCGGGATAACCGGGGCCCATTCCGTACCGAACATATCCTCGCGAAGGACAAGCGAGGCGGCAAAACGATCGACAGGCCGCCATTTCGCAGAAACGGAACCGGAAAACTCGACACGTCCCTTGTCATACCCGACAACAGCCTTGTTACCTTCCTGCGAGATGATATTTTTGTCCGCGCTTTCCACCAAATGCTGGTGTACGGAAACACCGGCCGTGAACAGCCATTTCTCTGAAGGAGCATAATCCCCGTCCGCACTTCCGTAGAACGTGTTAATCTTACTGCGTGAGCGGGTCATCGAAGCCATTTCGCCGTTTCCCTTGTCCCGCTTGTAATCATAGGCCATCCATGTGTGTATATAGCCGCCTTTTACACCGACCTTCCATTTCTCCCGCACGCGATCCCACGAGAGGACGCCGCGAAACGTCTGCTCCCTTTGGCGGTTCTCGAAGTCCATGTCGTTCCCGTAATCCGTGCTGAGCATCGCCAGTTCCCGGTTGGAATTGATATACCAGGCGTTTAGCCCGAACTTGTCGCCTTCGCCCGTGTTATAATAAATTTCCTGCAAGACGTGCAGATCCTTATAAGCCCCGCTGCGGTTGCGTTCCGTCGGGTAATAGGAACCGATGATGTTCTTGTCCTCGTCATAGATGTTTTCCTTCTTGTCCCGGTTTCGGTATTTGTAGTCGTTGGGGGAAGAGGAATACACCACACGGGTGGAGGACTGCCAGTGTTTGTCACCGTAGGTCAGGCGGAGAAACTCGTCGAACGTGCTGAACGACCCCACTCCCTGCACGTACTGCAACCCGAACCCTTCATGGTTGGCCGGAGAAGTGGAGAGCCTGACCAGACCACCCAAGCCGCCGCCCGTTTCGTTTACCGATGACGTTCCGTGCAGCAGCGAGGCATCATCGATAAAGTAAGAAGGGATGGTGGAAAAATCCGTCATGCCCAGCATCGGGTTGTTAATGCGCATACCATTCCACGTCACTTGGGTATGCGAGGGAGAGGTACCCCGGAAAGCCACGGTGGATAACGTGGCGCGTCCGTAGTTCTTGACAAAAACGGATGAGTTGAATGTCAGCACATCGGCCATAGACAAGGCGATGTTCTCTTTCATGGCGATGGAATCGAAACGGGTTCGTTGCACGCCTATATCCTTCATAGGTCGTTTGCCCACCACCGTAACCTCCGGAATACGTAGTACCCTTTTGGTAATGCTGACGGAATTTTTCTGCTGGGCGGCAAGCAGAAAGGGCAGGCTTACCCCCACGAACAATAGAATAAGATGTCTTTTCATTTTTGTCCTCCTTCCTCGTTATTTCCAGCAGAAAGCTCCCGGAATGATTCCCACGTAAAATTCATCGATCAGCTTGCCTTGCGGCGAATAGCGATACACGATACCTTGTTGCTGGTAATCAATAGCGTCGGCCACATATACCTCCCCGTTGTTGGGATTGACCGTAAGGCCGTAGTATTTGGTGTCCCGAAACTCCAGAAAAGGCCGGACGGGAACACGGTCGGCTTCCACCGGCATTCGCCAAATATCGTTGTTGATCCAGTAAAGTGTATCCCGTGTACCGTTGAGCTGGACTTCCGAAGGCCAGTCGCCCAGCTTAAACTTGAACTGTTTCTCTACGGTGAAAGTCTCGGCGTCTATACGATAGAGAGACGGTGCCTCGTAACCGTATGGGCTGCCCTCGTAACCGCCATCCGTGATGGTCCACATCTTGTTGTATTTGTCCATGACCAGCGAAGTAGGTTGTATGCCGATGGTCAGTTCGTCCACGACCTTGTCCGTCTCCGTGTCGATTTTCAGGATGCGGTTCTGGTACGACCAGCAGTTCACATAGACGTACTTGCCGTATTGTACCATTTGTTCGGTGGAACCCGATTCCATGTCCATGTCTGGACATTCGATATAGCCGGTAATCTCGTATGTCTTGGGGTTGATGATGAAGATACGGTAGTCCCATATCTGCGTCACATAGGCTTTCTCATCCGACAGAAAATGGATATACCGGGGTGAGGTGAAACCTGTGATACGGCCCACTTCCTTGAAAGTATTGATGTCGATGGCGAAAATCACATGCGAGTTGTTCACCACGATCCAGCCTATACCGTCCCGGATAACCATAGACTGGGCCACATCGCCCAACTTGAACCCGTTGGCACGGTAAAACACTTCATTCTCCACTTCGCACGTGGCGGGATCGTAGTAGGAAAGCGTGGCATTGCTGTACTGGAAATTCCCCTCGTTGGTAATGAAAAGACCAGAGGCCGATACAGAGAAATCTTCCATCTCTCCGTAATCCCATTTCATGCAACTGCCGAAAACTGGCAGGCAGAAAAGAAAAAGGCAAATCCGTTGTATTGTTCTGCTCATTGTCATTCGGATAAAAAAGAGTACCCGAATCATTACGGGTACTCTGGTTAAGGTATAAGGTTTAATCCTGCTGCGTATATTGTTTGTCCTTCATATTTTGGAAGGTTGGGTTATACCCACATTTCGTCACGCTCCAACTTTCCCCCGTAATCATTCCGTTTTCTATAAACTTGCCGAAGAAAGTGTAGTCGGTAAATTTCGTCAAACCGTCAAAAACAACCCCATGCAAGGTCTCCAACTTCTCCATGGAAAGTGTTTCCTGAGAAAGAGAAGTCGCACTTTTTATCTGTAGCGTACCATCTATAGTCTGTAATTTATCACAAGTAATGCCTGTTGCTTTATTAACGAACAACCCTTCACCTCCTACGTGAAGCAATTCCGGAATATCCAGCGATTTACTTTGTAAAGATATTGCTAACGAACCCTCTCCCTCTTTATAATATACAGGAGAAGCTGAACAACAAACTTTGGATAGTAAGGGCAAGTTACAACTGGTAAAATTTCCAGATAAATAGAACTGTCCTCCCACTTCTTTCAAGACTGGCATTGTGATTGAAGCAAACATGGGTATTTGGATATATCCATATCCATCTATGATTTCCAAGTCGGGAAATTTGGCATTGCTTCGCATTTGGCCTGTCACATTTAGATTTCCATATACATGTTGAATTGTCGATATGGTATAATCGGTATTGTTGGTGGTTGGCTTACAAGTGAAGTCTTTGATATTCTTGAACGTGATTTCAGGGAACTTATTATTCGTGAGACTGGTGATGACAAAATTTACATTTGACAAATCTTCGGCTGTTTCAATTTTGGAGAGCTGCACCTTGTTTATAATTTCAATCTGGGGCGCTGTTTCTCCGAAGGTTTCAAATCGGGCGTTCGGCAACAGCAGTGTTCCGCTCACATCTTCAAGATAATCCAGCGTGATGCTTCCAAGTGTGGTGATCTTGCTCCAGTCGGGAAGTTGTTTGAGTGCCGTGAAATTCTTTATCTTTATCTGTCCCTTTATCGTTGTCAGTTTGTCCATTCCACCGAAAGCCTGAAGCACGTCATTTCGTTGGGGAACAAAACTACCGGTAGGAGGAGCTTCCATATTGGCTTCCATAATAATACTTCCGTTTACTGTTTCGATTTCCGGAAGGTTGATGGTTTCCAACATCACGGGGACGGTATGGAAATCAAGGCCACCGGTCTCTTTCAGCTTAAGGAAGCTCATGGAAGTCAGCTTGGCAAGATTGTTTACGGACAAGACCCCTCCGACACTTGTCAGTTCCGGTATTTCCAAAGACGCAATCGAACCGGCTGCTGTGTTCTCTTCATTGAGTCCTTGAAGATTCAGATCCTGACCTACAGTAGTCAGAACCGGAAACTCAAAACTCTGTAACGACGACGCATTGAACATCACGCTTCCTTCAATAGTTGCCAGTTTCTCGAATAGGACATACGTCACTTGGTCGTTATATACCGATATGTCTCCGGAGAGCGTTTCCAATGCTTTCATGGAAATCATGTGAAGTTCCGTAGCTTTCGAGGCGACATCGGTCGAACCTACCTGTAAACCTCCGGCAGAAACGATATTATCCAACCCTGTCAAGTCTGCACCGTTGTAACTGTTACGAATGACAATGTTGCCAGTAACCTCTTTCAAAGATGCCAATGCAGATATGTCAGTGATTTTTTCTGCCTCTTCCGCATCAGAGCCGATAATCAGGTTCCCTTTGACAACGGTTGTTTTGGTTGCGGCAAAAGAAGCTACCTCCTCGGTGGTCTTCAACTCCACATCTCCGTCAGATTCTATCTCGCTTTTCACGACCTTATAGGTATATTCGCGGGCATCTCCGTTATAGGATGTCACCCGGAAGGTTCGTTCGTTATCCCAGTCCGTTACCGTTTCAGGATCAGGTATGATTGTTGCAGAAGTTGTGTACTTGAATTCCACTTCGGCGTTGTTCAGCGATACCGTATAGGGAACGGTTATTGTTACTGTATTGTCCGTAATGTCGGCCGTGTACGATTTCCCGTCCACGGTCATCACGACCGATGTGATGAAATTTTCATCTGCATCTTCAGGTATAATTTCATCGTTTTTGTCACACGCTCCCAAAAAGAACAAGGATAGGAGCATGGGAAGAAAATAAATTTTCATACTTGTAATTTTTATTATTTGGTTAGATCCTCAAAAGAAAATACCTCCGTAGAAACTTCGCCCAGCCAGCCGCTTTTGGCCAGAACACCGCATTGTATTTTGATAAAGTCAATATATTGCAGATTGGCTTCCGTTCCATCGGCATGGATGGCATTGGAAATTTTGAAACCGTTCCTTTGTCCGCTTCCATCCACCGTACTGCCGCCTTCTATCTGGTCGTTTCCGAAATTATCCACGTACCCCCAGTCATAACTCTGATTATCCCAATAACCGGTTTGAGAATCTTGGGTGTTGCGGGCGGCCAGACAAGTGCCTGTCAGGGTATAACTGTTTTCCGAAATCCAAGCCGGATAATAATAGTCTTGTGTATGATAAGCGGACAGATAGTCTACCCAGCCGTTTCTACCGTCGGAACTGATCCATTGGACATCCATTTTTTTGCCTTCCGGACGGTAATAGGTCACTTCAAAATTCTGTATTGTTTCTTCCTTGCCTGCTTCAGATCCTTTCAGTTCGTACCACTCGTCATCCGGCAATCCGTTTCCGTTTATATCTTGCATGACCCATACGATACCCGGTTCGGAACTGCCGTCAAAGGCGTTCCCCTGAACACAGAAATCATATTGGTTACCCGAATTGGGAATACTGTGGTCGAAGCCGACGATGATATAACCCCCGAAAGAACCTAAAGAGACGTGCAGTTTGTCTTTCAAACGCTGTGTTGCCCATGCGACAGCCGCTTCAGGGGATGTTTCGTTGCCGGTCATACCGCCTATCGTGCTCGTCTCGTTGATAAATTGGCCGGGAGCTGGGGTATATTCATAGACTTTATTCCAGAGCTTGGAACTTCCCGAAGCCCGGAAGCCGTCTTGTTCCTTTTTGTCCACACAAACGACTTTTACGGTGGCAGTGACAGCCGTTTTCCCTTTGTCGATATTCCTGCTTATTTTTTCCGTCGGTGTGTCTTCCGACACAGTACAGGAGACGGTGTATTCTCCGGGTGCGGACGGCGTGAACTTGAACATACGTTCCACTTCTCCTTCCATGACCTGACCGTCCACACTCCACTCAAAACGGGGATTGTCGAAATACTCCAACAACGGACGCAGGAAAACAGGACGGTCGGCAAAAGTGTACCTGTCCGTGGATGTTTGCAGGTAAGACGGGGTCGGGAATTTGACAACGTAGGGCATCGTTTCCACGACCTCTACGCTTACGTCTTTCGTTGTTGTCCCATCTATATTGGAAGCGTTGATTGTCACCGTATAAACACCGAGTTCTTTTTCATTGAAAGTATAAGTATTCTCGGTGGAAACGATTTTTCCTTCCCGTACCCATTCGATTTTGAACCCTTCAACATCCGAATGCTGAATATCGGGAGTAAATGTGTAATCGGTATTCCGGACGACTTTTAGCCCCTGCGAAGGTAGTGCCAGTGAGATGACCGGAGGGGTGAGTTCTTTCACTTCTACTTTCAGTTCCTCTTCGGCATAGCCTTCCGCATTGTCTACTCTTAGTTTGACATAAAAATCCCCGCATTCATTCCATGTACGTTGAAGAGACGGACCCGAAGAAACCAGCGTACCGTCTATCGTCCAAGCAAAAAGAGCATCTTCAACATTCTGGTATGTCGGGGCGATAGTCAATTCGTGATCGACCTTGACCGTGTAAATACCGGTCTCGCTGTCAAGTTCTATTATAGGTTGTCCTCCTACTTCTTCGGTAATGACTTCATCCTTGTTGCAGGAGGTGAACAGCATACAGGCAGAAATAATAAAATAGTGAAAACGATGCATGATGTGTGGATTTTAGAAAAATAACAGGGATACCCCCGACAGAAGGGATATCCTTGTATTCTTTTTATTGTATGGTGATATCATCAATACAGATATAAGCCGGAGTATTCAAACCGTATGCTCCCGAATCCGAACCCTCGAAGTTGAATTTCACACTTTGCACCCCTTCGGCATTGATTTCCCAATAATCCCATGTCGTGATAGGATCAACCTGTTGTTGGCCGTTACGATAATCGGCTAAAAGACGTTTGTAAGTGCGGATCAGACCGCCATTCGCATCATAACATTCCAGATTCACTTGGAAATACCCTTTCATCTCTTTCAGAGGAGTCGCTACCCCCGTAGAACCGAACTGATTACCATAAGTAATGACACCATAAGTGTATGAGGTGTTGCAGATCCACAGGCCGACCAATTTCCGGGGAACATTGAAATAAAATTCTGGTTTAGCCATCCATGCCTGATTGTAAGCATCCACATATCCGTAAACGACACCGAAATTGGAACCGCTGTGCCCGGCTTCCTTATTCTGTCCTTCCGCTTCCACCGCAGTGTTATAGACAGAACATTGGTTTAGATAAGAATACCACCAGTCTCCGGTATTTCCCGACTGATTGGAGCGGATGTTCCAGTTGGAAAGTGCGATGCCGCCGCTGGAATACTCTGTGCTTCCACCTACAGTATTAAACATTGAAAGGAAGAGATATTCTTCCGGAGTATTGTCGTAAATGGTGGTTACTTGAGGATACCCTTGGTACGAATAAAGATTTTCTCCGGCCGAGGTAGGTCCTGCTAACATGCCGGGATCGAAATCATCGAAAGTGATAGTTAAAGTACCGTCCGAATTTGTCACAGCACGGGTTTGCGAAGTTCCGGAATCAACCGGGTCCATCAAAAAGTCATCGTCCGAGCTACAGCCAGAGAACAAGGCGGTTGCGGTAAATAGACAGGCACCTGCCAGAAAGCGTAATTTTCTTTTCATAGGTCACTCATTTTAATGTAAAACATATTATTAACAAACACAAAAAATTCCCGTTCGTGCGGACTTACACGAACGGGAATATGTCTGTCTTCAAATATTGAATGGCCGATGAGCTATTCCTTATTTGATTACGACCCGTATATCCCGCAGGTGTAAATCTCATTCCGGTCATGGCAGGTCTTCTGACTCGTCCCGGTCATCGTGCCTTCCCGGTATTACACCAGTGGCAAAAGTTCGATGTCCGTTTTTGTGGACTCACAGCAGCGGGTACTGTCCCGGATTTTCACCGGGTTCCCTTTTCATTCGGAAGGCGTAAACCTCCCGAAACCATTTCCCGACTGCAAAATTATCTATATTACATATCAATTCCAAATAATTCATAATATTTATAATAAAACACACAAAGCATGACAACCGTACTGTTTTAATTAGAGCATTCAAGTTTACGACAAACGAAGACGGTAATTATCATACACAATATCCATAAACCAACAAAACAGCTTGCCATTTTCCATAACAATGCGTTCTGGAATAGATAACTGTTAGCTGCAATTATGCAAGCAAAAAAAGCAGACAGAATAATGACTATTAATATCATGCACCAGAAATTAATCCTATAAATTTATGGAAAACAAGTAAGGGAATGGAAGTTCCGTTGCCGCATGGATGCAGGTGAAGGACCTTCTCTTTTAACGTTGGATACGCCAATGCACGCCAACGGAAGACTCTGATATTATCTGTTTGGAAAGGATATAGGATGTGCGTTACTTTGTCGCATATTCAGAATCTTAAAAAGAATTTTAGTATGGAACTGACAATTATTGAAACAAGCGCGTATTAGGAGTTGAGAAAGCTGGTCAGCACGCTGGTCGTACAGATGGGCGACTTCCAGAAAAAGATTGCCCCGCCTGCGCCGGACAAGTGAATGGATGCGCAGGACGTATGTGATGGACTTATGCCCAAACACTTTCTGAAGAGTTTCCAGCAGCATCCCCTTGAGTATGGCCAGAACGGCAAATGCGTGGCGTCCGATGTGCGGGGTGACCTCGCCCCGGAGTTGCATTTCCTGCCTATGATTCCAAGACTGAGCCGCATGGCATTGTATTCACCTACCGGAAAGACACATTCGGGGAGTCTTTCTTTTCATCCGTACCCCTATATTTTTCAATCAGTTCGATAGCAATGGGCAATAATTTTACGACATACGCCACTCCCGTTTTTATACGGTTGCCCATCAGCCATGTACCGCCGTTGGAGTCGGTATGGATATTATCGTATGTTATGGCTTTCAAGTCCACATAGGAAAGACCGGTGAAGCACATGAACAGGAACATGTCGCGCATGGCACGCTGGCGTTTGTATCTCGGTTCTATATGGATTATCCTTTGCAGTTCCTCTTCGGAAAGGAAAGAACGCCTCTTGTATTCGGGCATACACTCGAATGATGCGAACGGATGAACCCGTATCCAGCCTTTTTCCTGCGCGATATACATCAGCCACTTCAAGGTATTGACACGCCCGAAGACAGTGGAGTTTGCCAAAGCGCATGTACCGAGCATCCAGTTGTAGTAATCCTCGATGAATGATTTCTCAAGTTCTTCGATGACAATATCCTCTGCATTCTTCTTGCTTTTCATGAAAAGCAGGAGACTCTTGTAATCGGCAACCAGACCGCAGTAGGTGCTTTCGGCTTTCTCTATGCCGATTTTCTTTTTATACGGTTCCAGCTGTTCCCTGAAAAGGTTCATAAGGGTGTGGCATTCCTCTGAGAAGCCGACATAGCGGTTATAGACTTTCTTGGCTGTAACAAAACTGTCGTGGTCGCAGATGTACTGGTAGTGCCTGGTGATTTGCGCCTTGATATTGTCAAGCTCCTGATTGAGTGTACGGGCCTCCTCGGACTTGCCTTTGGCCCGGTTGGTTTTGACGTCCCACAAAGCGAGGGACATTTCTTTCTTACAACTGAAACCGGCTTGGGTTCCATTGATGGTGATACGGCCCATAATCGGTGTCTTTCCGTTTTTTACAGACTGTTTATTCTCAAAACACTTAGCTATACATGGTCTGCGATAAGCTAAGAGAGATTCCCCTTACACAAAAGCATGGCATCTCCTTGTCGTATCTCGCCTTTATACTTTTATGTATAGTAGTCTACCGGATCGAATGAACAAGACCTATCCCATACATAAACCAATTTAGACTGCTATGTTATTTTTGAGGAAGAAGATGGAATGAGACCAGATACCCTCTTTAAGGCTGACTGTAAGTCGATTAAATGTAGAAAAAGATTGCTTTTGTCACAAGTAAAGTGTATATTTGCATTGAAAGAATCGTTCTTTGACAGAGGCAAAAGAAAACAGAATATTGTAATTCGCTCGTTTCTAAATCGTTACCTGATATTAATTAAACAGAAATAACTGTTTAATTTTCAATTAGATAGAGATTGTATGATGTTTCGCAACGTGGTAGGTTATGTGCTTCCTGATACGTGCCATCCCGGCTATCTGGGAAAGATATTTATTGACATCTGAGTTGCATCCTAAATCGGCAAATTTTTCGATACTGTAGCGGTCTAGTATCGTAAGTGCCTTTCCCTCGAATAGAAGATGCAGCGGAAGTCGTAGTTCAATTCCGGTCTTGATGGATTTGAAATGAAGCCACCGCTTGCCGTTTACCCGAATAAAGTTTTCCGGAGCCAGCTGACAGAAGTCGGAGAATCGCAACCCTACATAGCAACAGAACAGGAACGCATCGAGTACATGACGTAGCTTCCTATCTTCTACTTCCAGGTTCTCCAGTTTACGCAGCTCGTCCGGCGTCAGAAACTCGTGCCGACCTTTCTCCTGCTTTATCTTGAACTTCCGGAACGGATACGCATCTGCGTGAATATACCCCTGGTTAATGGCTTCGTTTACTAATGTTCTGAGCTGACGTAGATGCTTTGCCACGGTATTAACACCGTTCCCTTTCTCTCTTAAATATGACTCAAAATCCTTCAGGGATGTGTACGTTATATCTTTGAAGTCCAGTCCTGGCCTAAATTCCTGCAGGACATTAATAGTCGTTATCAGGTTATCTTTTGTACTTTGTCTACGGTCTGAATGCTTAACATATTCCTTAGCAAATACGGTGAAGGTAACATTGATAGGAGTGTTTTTCTTTATCGCATCACGAAGCAAAGCTAACGTAGGCTGTATTCCACGTTTCCAGAAAGATAATTCTATGCCTTGAAGATACAATACGAACTCAAACAACATAGCGTTAAGGCCGTTAGCTTGTGGATGGTCAATTACTTGTGCTGTCTGCTTGTCCCAGTGCTCTGGACGTAGATAGATGTTTGTCTTTAGATAGATTTTGCGTTGGTTTAATAAAGCTTCTACCTGGACTAAGGCTGTTCCTTGCTTGTTGAGCTGTTTCTTTCTATTGTAGACAAGTCGGTATCTTATTTTATCCATTTTTCAAACGAAGATACGCTATTGGTCCGACAAATTAAGTACAGATATAAAAAAAGCTGTATCTTTGTCGTGTTATAACGGAAAATCCATTTTTTGAGGTTGCCCATTTGAGAAAATTGGGACCTCTTTTTTTATATTATGCGCACTCGTGGGAGGACTACTGAGCATCAACGAAGGATGGATGAGATATAGAGGGTTCACTTCAGACCTTAATTCAGCTTCTTTAAATGGTGTATATATGGTTTCATCTGGAGCAAGTGGTAGCCCATTTGGTGGGTCCGGAAAATGTATAACATTTGGCGACTTAAATGGAGATGTAGCACAATTAGCTTTATCCTGGGATACAAAAAGTGTATATATACGCGGTAAAATTGGGGGTGAATGGAAACATATTACAACAGCTTAATCCATAAGTAACGGATGCTTACAACTAATTAAACAGAAGAGAGTGCTATTTTTTTCCATGATGATGAGTTACTTACATCGTTTCTTGTATAAATTTCAAAATATTGGCTTGTTGATTCGACTGCTATTTGTATATAATCTGCCCCATAGCTAATAGGCAATACGATAAGGCACCCCCAGCTTTGGGTGAATGGAGCATTTGGGTATGAGCCAGTCAATCTGTATATTCCGGCTGTTTTAACAGTATTTAAGTCTGTTCCTGTCGCTAATGCTTCTTTAAATATAAACAGAGGGTTTAGTAGTCCTCCGAATAATGAAAGTTGCAGACTGTTATCATCACCTCTCTTGCGTTTCGGCTGCGGCTTTAATTGTGGTTTTGGTTGCTCTGCTTTTGCAGGTTCAGAAGCCGGAGCCACTACTTCCACACGTTCCTGCACCTTGTTCACCTTGATGTCATCCTCGTCGTAGTAATGGACTGCCCATCCATATACGGTTGCTTCATCGACACCGACTGCGTTTCTTCCCTTTGCCAGCTTTCTGGCTTTCGAGTAGATATACTTGACACATTCCTCGATGCTCTTGTTTGCTTTCTTGTAGGTCTCAGCAAAGAGAGAATCAGTCTTTGCACGATTCTCCAGATACGCCTGGATTGTTGTTTCAAAACTTGTCATATTGATGTGGTTTTTGGTGATTATTGTCGTCGAGTTTCACCGCCTACATGAACGATGTTAAACATTTCTTTACAGCGGTCTGCAATGTAGATTCCGTACCGTGACGGTATATCATCCAGTTCCAGATTGGTTGTCGCATAAGTGCAATACTCATGACGAAACTCATAGCGAAGCTGTAGAACTGTCTGTATTACGTTCAGTCCCGTCCCAAAGTGCTTTGCATCCGAAGGCTCACGCCCAAGCTCGTCAACACATAGTCCTGTGGCGCATTCTCGCTGCGTGTAGCGAATTATTCCGTCAATTCCTTGTTCCGCATAGCGTAATGAGATTTCAGCCGCTGAAACGAACGCAAAGCCTAAATCCTTCCGTCCGAAAGCAAACGCATATCTGTTTACCAGACTTTCGTACTTCTGCAGCCCTTTCATGAGCGTGGACTTTCCTGTTCCTATCGGGCCACAAAGCATAATGCCCTTGCACGGGTCAAGACTTCCTCTCATGATACGGCCGGCTCTTTCCCATACCCAGCGGTACAGTGCATCCAACTCCCTGCGGTTTCTGGCATCTATCACGAATCCTGGTGATACACTGGTCATGCACTCTACCAGCTTCTGTTTCCAGAATGATTCCGCCTGCCTTGAATCAGAGTTCAACCGCTTTAAGCTTTCCTGCTGTTGTACCAATGTCGCTTGGTTTATTACCTCCGCAACTGTTTTCAGATTGTTTTCCATGCTGATATTGTTTTGCTTGTTCGTCCATTATCCAAAGATTTGCCTTGCTGTCCCAACGCTCAATCTTTGCTCCGTTAGCGTTACGCCATCCAAGGCTGTCGAAGTGATAGAAGAATATTTCCGCCTGCCTTTCCCAGTCCGGAAGCTTTTCTTCAAAGTAGGCTTTTACCTGGTCCAATGTGGGAGGGATAAATTCTGCCTTTGCCGATTTTTTCTTTTTCGGTTTTTCTTCGGGCGGAAATAACTCGCCAGAGTTATTATTATTCTTAGTCTTATTCTTAGTCTTATTATATGGTTGTACTTTAGGTTCAAGGTTAGGTATAGGATTAGGTTCAAGGTTAGGTGGTACTTTAGGTATCAAATTTTGACACCTAAATTCACATATAACTTGATATTTCGTTTTATCCCGTTGCCCGTTTCCACCAGCTTTGAATGCTATCAAACCAGCCTGAACCAATCTGTTTCTTGCAGTTTTCATCGAATTGACCGACACTCCCACGTCAGACGCCACCTTAGTGTCACTACGTGTCCAGCTATCCACCCAGCCTAAACGATTCGCTGTTTTCAACAAGTAAAAATAAAGCCTCGTTTCACAGCAGGTAAATTGCCAGTCTTCATCGAGGAACCAGAAGTTATTGATTAGTTCTATGTAGGTCATAACAAGTATTCGTTTACTTCTTTCATAAATTCAGGAAGGGAACGGCAGACCACATACCGATTCCGGTACTTCTCGGCTTCTCTCTGCCATTCTTTCTGCCCGTCACTCTGTACCCCTTTCGGTGTCTTCATTTCAATACAGAGGGAAGCATATCCTTTTTTGGGGATAAGTAGTATCAGGTCGGCAACTCCCCTTACAACTCCCTCGTATTTCATCCTCGCTCCTGTCTTTGCATCCCTGCGGCCACCGTTCGGAACTGCAAAGAGAAGCAAAGCCAGATTCGGGTACTGAAGCCTGAACCATGTCAGGCAATCATGCTGAATCTGGCTTTCTGATAGCGGTGTAGTCTGCTTTCTCATTTCATTACAGTTTAAGCAACCTTCTTGTAGTTTCTTCATCTATAAAGTTTGTCCATCCGGCTTCATGTAACCTGATAGCGGCTTCTCTGAGAGTAATATTTCCACCCTCCACCTTTTCTTTCAATGATTGCAGTATAGTTTTCATAACTTCTGACTGAATAAGTTCATGGCCATATCCACCACGCTTTCCTTCACCACATCATCCGTTCCGGTCACACCGTTGGCAATGTTCTTTTTGGTCTGGATAACGTCATACATATAGCGGTCAATTGTATCTTTCCCTAAATAGTAGTAACAGTTCACGTTATTCTTCTGGCCGTTACGGTGCGCCCTGTCCTCTGCCTGCTCGCAGTCTGAGAACGTCCAGGGAAACTCGATAAACGCCACACGGCTGGAAGCGGTAAGCGTCAATCCCGTACCTCCCGACTTGTAGTTAAGGATTATCAGCCTGCATTTCGGGTCATTCTGAAAACGGTCTACAGCATTCTGTTTCTGAACTGCATTATCATCACCCGTCACGGTCACCGCATCAGGGAAATGGTTTTTCAGCTCCATCACAACCTCCTTGAGGTAGGCAAAGACTATCAGTTTTTCTCCACCGTCTATCACGTCATGGATAAACTCGGAGAACACCTTAATCTTGCCCCTTGCGGATATGGATTTCAGGATTCCCATCTTCACCATTACCTCACCTCTCAGAGCCTTCTGTATCTTTTCATCATCCGCATTCTTGTATGTACGCAGATACTGAATCAAATCGGCTTCCGCCTTGTCGTACTCCTTACGGTTGGTGATATCCACTTCGATATACTGCCGTGACTTGTCCGGAAGCTGCGTGAGTACCTTGGCCTTCTCCCTGCGGAAAAAGCAGGTGGTCGACAGTCTCCAGTTCAACTCCTTCACATTGGAACTCTGCTTAGGCCCGGCACAAAACTTTTCACAGAAGTTTTTATATCCTCCGAAGTCCTCCAGACGTCCCATTATCTTCAACTGCTGGATAAGGTCGGTATTGTTGTTCACAACCGGAGTTCCCGTAAGCTCCAGCACGTACTCCTTACCCTTGCATATTCCTTCCAGGAACTTGCTCTGCTGTGTCTTGCTGGACTTGCACTTGTGGCTCTCGTCTATCACTACCGACTTGAAAAGTGAGATACGCGGGTCGAACGTGATGGAACGCATGGTAAAACGTGCATCATCCTTTATTCCCTGCACGAAGAACTTTTTCAGGCTCTCGTAGTTGGTTATAAAGATGTCGCACAAGGCCGTACCGTCCGCCTTCTTCTGTTCGTAGAAGCGTTGCCAGCTTGACTTGTTCTTGTCATCAAGGATGATCGCCTGCTTTCCGGCAAACTTCTTGAATTCACGCTGCCAGTTTATCTTCAAGGCGGCCGGACAAACAACAAGGCACGGATACGCCTTTGCTATCGTAACCGTGCCTATTGCCTGCAACGTCTTTCCCAGTCCCGGCTGGTCCCCGAAGATACACCGCTTATGCTGCAAGGCATAGGCGATACCTTCCTTCTGGTATTCGTAAGGCTCCAGAAGAAGCCCGTGGGGAACGGTCAGCTTCGGCAAATCAGGAATGGTGTAGTCCGTTACAGCCCTGGAAGATACCGAACGCTGTACGCGGCTGCATATCCTTGCAGATACTGCCCACTCTCCCATCTTATCCACATACCATTTATCTTCAAGCGAAACCTTCCATGCACGTTCATCAGGTATGTAGGCTGCTTTCGGATTCCTGGCCACACTCGGGATACGGTGTACCAAGTCTTTCAGTGTGGGATGATAGGGAAATGCTATCTTATAGCAATTCGGGGTTTGCGTTACACAAAATGGGTACAACATAGTATTATGATGCTAACTGTGTGGTCTTGTGACGGCCGGAACTTCTGGGCTTGATTTTCTTCCCGTTCACCTCTATCGTCACTTTCGAGTTATCCATTATCTTCTGAAAGGCTTCAATGTCCGGACTTGACGGAGCTGCCGTCTGTGCTTCCGGTATCACATCAGCCTGAACATCTGCAGCAGCCTGCTCTTCGAACGGAAGTTCCTGCTGTACCACCTTCCATTTTTTGTTGAAGATATACTCGTTCACTTCATAGCTGCATGATTCTATGGCCTGCTCCAGCTCAAACTGAAATGCATAGTCCTCATTTTCGTCTGTAAACTTGGTGAACGGTGCATTCAGGTTCAGCACCTTGTTGCTTTTCAGGAACCGCTTTCCGGTCAGTGTAGCTCCCCTGCTGTCACCGTCACCTCCCACCGTATATCCGGTCACCTCAAGGATGCTGTCAATATTCTCCGGCATATCTTCCAAGAACTCCTTACCGTCCGCCTCCTTCTGTTCACAGAGGAAAGCCATGTGGGGAACCAGAGCCTTGAAAGCGTTTATCAGGTCATTGGTCACGAGGTTCTTTCCCTCTACCGTCACCGTACCCGTTTCATCCATATAGGTTGCAACGAGGGTATTATCCTTCGTCACTTTTGCTTTTGTTATATCCATGTCCTTATCTCCTGTATTTATATTCGTTAATAAACTCCTGATAGTACAAGTCATCCGGAAGAGGAAGCGATATTCCCAGCTCAGCCGCCGCATCCGCCTTCACTTTATTAAGAAAGTCCGTCATCTGCAAAGTGTTCAGACGTGACGTGCTTCCGGCAACAACCGTCTCCTTTCCGTTTATTACAGCCGTCCGACGAAGGAAAAGGCTGCAGTAGTAGTCATGTACGTCCTGCTTGTCCGTTCCGGTCTCCTGCTCGATGCACGTAAACCAAAGCCACATCAAGGCATTCTGACTGATAGTCCGTGGCTCCGTATAGCGATCGATGACGACTTTGTAACGTCCGTTCCGAAGCTGGCTGCACATGAAGTCGAAAGGCTTGTCAATCCTCACCACTCCCTTTTCCTTCACCAGAATAGCTGTCTGACTCATTCTATATTCTGATTTAAAAGTTTCTTTAAGCGAACTGCATCAGTAAATGACAAACTAATACACTTACGATTAACTCCATCATTTTCCGTTATATCAAGCTGACCATTATTCATATTTAGGTCAAAAACCAGTTCTCTGTCTTTTCTCTTTGACTTTATTGATTTTGTATAGATTTCGGCATCATTATTATTCATTGTCCAAAAATTTTTTTATCAGTAATTAATTCTTTGTTAGCTTCCAGAAACTCAATAAAACGCTCTACATGGGCTGTGAGCAACTTTACGCTCTGCTTATGATTGTAGGTATAGTATTCCGGATAACGTGTCCCAGAAATGAGCGGAGTGCGGCTGGTACCGCCTTTCAATGCAAAGGCCGTATACTCAAATGCGCTTACGCTCTCCATCTCTCCTGAAGCTATCAGGCAGTAAGGATACACATGCCGCTGCCAGCCGTGCTCATACTTTCCGAAGCTGTACGAGCTTGTCGTCTTAATGTCATATACCACATCACGTTTCAATTCATCAATGAATCCGTAAAGCTCCACATCACCGTACCGGGTGGGCAGGATTGCAGAGACATACAGCTGGCTTACCGCCCCATCGAAATACTTGGCCTGCTCAATAACCCAAGTGCGGTCAAAGAGAAAGTTCCGCATAGGTGCCAGCTCCGTAGCCGGGAAAGTCACCTGAACGGTATTCGTTTCCCTATCTCCGATAATGGAATACGGAGCACGCTCACTGGGAACGTGAGGCTCATTATGAATCGCCATATCCACAAGCGCATTGAAGGCCGTACCCTTGTCGGCTGCTTCGCTGGCAAATGGTACACGGTTGATCGCGTCAATCAGGAACTGTTTCAGTTCCGCTTCAACTTCTTCCGGAGAGCGTTTGTACTCTCCGGTTTCATTGTCTATGTTGAAGAAGCTCTCCACCTCTTCATCCGCCCTCAGATAAGCTTCAAACTTATCCAAAAGTGACGGATACATTCTGTAATTAGGCTGCTGCATATTCCTTCTTGATTTTGTCAAACTTCAAACCCAGTTCCTTGCATCGTTTGTTAAGAAGCTGTCCAGCCTGCAGCTTGCTGTCAAAAATGTGCTGCATACCTGCAAGTGATTTTGCCACGCTGTTGGCCGACTCCACGTCATTCACAAGTTCCACCTGCGCCTTGATTACTTCCATCAGGTCTTCATATTCGGAAGAAAGCTCTGTCTGTTTCTCCTGATATTTCGAATAGGTATTGATGATATTCGTCATGAAATTGTTCTCTCCGGTCACATCACCCTTGTCATTGATAATGATTGGAATCTCCATGCGTTCAGGAAGATTGCAGGTGTTCTTTCCGTAAAACTTCTCGCAAGGATTGAAGGAAATGGTACGCTTTTTTCCGATAGCTTCCATGTAACCGACCAAATCCAGCTCCTTAATCAGGTCACCAGCAGATGAACCACCGATTTCCGGACGTATCTGCTTTTCCTCACCGTTCTTTTCCTCACGTTCATGCGCAACGAATATCACCGATTTGCCCATAAGGGATACCTGATTTACAAAGTTGATGAACATGTTCTTTCGTACTCCGTAGCCCTGCAGGGAAAGAGTGCCATCCGCCTTGCGCATCTTCGGATTGTTCTGCATGATATACTTGTCCATGAAGGAAAGCATCTTTCCGGCGGTATCAATTACGAACGTAGCATAGTCGGCAATCTCAGGCGACTGCATCACTTCATCCACTTCTTCCCATTTCGTTATCTGTACCGTATCCACACGGTGGGCAGCATTCACACGGTGTACGCCACCGTCAAAGTCCAGAAGAAGCGGATGCGGTGCCGACAAGGCCAGCGTGGTCTTTCCCATACCTGGCTGCCCGTAAATAAGTGCTGACAAGGTTTTCTTTACCTGCAATTCATTTGGTTTCTTAATAAGTCCCATAATCAAAAAATTTAAGTGGTTAATAAACTGATATATCTTTTGTCCTGAAAGGCGGCCAGACCTCTCCGGACGTGCTTTCATCCCATTGCAGCTCTGAGCTGACTTGAAGGGCCATACTTCAAATCGTCCAACTGCTTTATGGAAAATATTTTCGGGGAATTCTGATACACTCCCTTCCGTATCCATTTTGCAGCACCAATGGCTATCTGATGGTCCAACCATCCTTCACCGTACCTGAGGCACGCTTTGGAATAGGTTATCTCGTCAGAAGTCGGGTTGCTGCGTCTGATGTATTCCTCCACCGCTTCCTTTGCGGTCTCACGGATAATCGTCTTCAACTGCCATGCGTCAATCTCCATCTGCTCTCCTCCTTACTACTCTGGTTACTCTTGCTCTTGTCTGCATCCGGCATCTTCTCATGTCCACATGGTAGTCCGTTACCGCCATGAGGATAAAAAGGAATGAGAAGAACATTTCCAGCCCATGTTTACGAATCTCCTTCAGGTCGAAGTTGATTTTCAGCTTTTCGCAGAACATATACAGAACCAGCTCCGTATCCTTGCTGATACCCAGCTTCCGGTATATGTCGCGCTTCTGTGCCTTGATTGTCCATGTAGAGCGGCCAAGACTGTCGGCCACCTCCTTATCCGCAAGCCCCTTGCAATACTGCTCTGCAACCAGATGCTCACGTTCAGATAAATCATTCATGACACACGTTTTACCTTGAATTCTCCATGCTTCCGGTCTATCTCTCCTACCCGCTTCCAGTCTGCCCCTTCCACGCACATTTCCAACCGAAGTCTGGAAATGGTTGTATTCACTGACGAAATAGAAGAAATGGGGAATATCACAGTCTCACCGACCTTCATTCCTCGCAAGGTCGATGCCCAGTTTTCTGTTACTTTTACCATATCGCTTACTTTTTAATGTTTGTGGAGCAATCGGGATTCGACCCCGAACATCTATGACTTCAATTAGTCATAGCAACGCCCGCCATGTTTCCTTGCTCCTTAAAAGAAATGCCGAACTTCACAGCCCGGCATCTACCTATTTTCTATAACCCATAAAAACTAATCGACTAAGACAACTAATGATTTGACCATGTTCTTGAAGTTGTCAAACTTCGATTCAATCTTTTTCTTTTCTTCCGAATAATACAGCATTGATTTTCTGTATTCTTCGGATTCGCGTTGCAGATTCTGTGTGTATGCCACGAGTTCATCATGCGTCATACCCTGTAATTCCTCATTTGTTTTCATGTCTATTCTTTTTAATGTTATTGATTTCCGTATCTATCTCCTTATCAAACAGCTCCCGTCTGTCCAGTTCCCTTGAGCGTGCCGCCAGAATGGCGTTGATGTCTGCAAATTCATCACAGATGCTCTTTATTACCTTTTGAAGCTCTTCCATCCTTGTCCATTTTATAAGCGGCCCAGAAGCTAGTTATTACAAACCCTGAAAATCCAATCCAATAGACCGGATTCAAATCCTGATTGAAGTGCATCACCAATACGGACAATGCACATAAAGCAAGTAGTATTTTCATGTGATTATTATTTGATTCGTGCCCCGATAAGCTCTCTCTGCTCTTTCCACCGGAGTTATCAGCTACTATTCTTCACTGCATGACCGTTCGGGACATTTGCCATTATTTAGCCAGGCTGCTTGCTTCGACCCTTGAATCCTCGCGTCCTCTATGCTGGTAATGAGGGTATGCGCCAGTATCGCTTTCTGGAACGGACTGCTTAGGGCAGTCAATCCTTCATGTTCCCTACCTCCGCATCAAAGGGTAGGCTCTATGGCCGGATAGGGATTGCGTTATCCTGATTAATCTCCGCAATATTTCGAACCAAGGTAACCTCTGTGGTTGTCCGGATAAACGGCCGCTTCCGTTACACCAGACCAGTCGTAGCTGACCGCCTTGCAGGCTGACTTCAATCCTGACAAAGGCTGGCTTTTTGAATCCATAGCTTTCTTCATTGACACCTGGAGCTTTGCCATTTTCCATGTTGATTTCAGAACTTCACCGAAAGTCTTTCCTTTCTTCTTAGCAACATATTTATATGTTCTCCAAGCATCCTTCATTATCTGTTTCAAATCATACATTCTCATGGCGTTACCTCTTTTTAGTTATCACTTTTATTTGGCGGTTTCCCGTTTTTTCGTTTCCTTTGTTTATTGTTTGATGTTACAAACATTGCTTGTATTTACAAACAATAAACAAACATTTTCATTACAATGTTTGTATTTGCAAACACTAACTGTTATGGCACGAATTTTGGAACATTACGAAGATTTACCTTTGCCGAATAAAAAAGTTTATGACCTGGTACAAGAACACACCGGCGGAAGCGTAAAGGCTTTTGCTGAAATGATTGGCGTTTCTCAACAGGTTCTTGATAGAATTTTCAAGATAGATACGAGAAGCGGAAAATTTCCATCCGTTTCTGACAAAATAAAAGAAGGTATTCAATGCAGGTTTGGCTATGATGAATCATGGTATTTCTCAAAAAACGTGGAAATGGATATTCAAAATAATTCAAACGATATACCATCTGCTTATAAGACCTATCTCCTACCCATGTCAGCAATGGGTGGTTCTCTCACAGGCTTCACATCATCAGCCATGCTTAAAGACTGTGAGGCTATCATATCGCCTATCGAAAACGTAGATTTCGCTATCAGTATATATGGAGACAGTATGGCTCCAGAATATCCGTCAGGCTCACGTGTGCTTATAAAGAAAATAAACCCCAACATCTTTATAGACTGGGGTAAAACATACGTTCTTGACACTCCAAACGGCGTCATAATAAAAGAAGTACACGAATGTAAGGACAAGCCTGGATATATAAGATGTCACTCAATCAATCCAGATCCGAAATTCTCAGACTTCGATGTTTCCTTGAGTGAGGTGTATGGTATATATAGAGTATTAATGTGTTTATCTGCTAAATAATATAAACTATGGACTTTAAAGACGCAATCAAACAGCTTGCCGACAGAGTTGAAAAGCTGAAAGAAAACATTCAGACAGAAGAAGCTACTAAAAACGCATTTATTATGCCTTTTATAAATGCACTAGGATACGATGTATTTAACCCTCTTGAAGTCATTCCTGAAATGACTTGTGACATCGGTACGAAAAAAGGAGAAAAGATTGACTATGCCATCATGAAAGATGAGCAGCCAATCCTTTTAATTGAGTGCAAGCATTGGAAACAAGACCTTAACATACACGACAATCAGCTACTTCGATACTTTAATGTATCTAAAGCTAAATTTGGACTACTAACAAACGGAATCATCTACCGCTTCTATACAGACCTCAAGGAACCTAATATCATGGATGATAAACCATTCCTGGAAGTTGATATTACAGATCTCCGCGATAACCAAATCGAAGAACTCAAGAAATTCCATAAATCATATTTTGACGTTGAAAATATACTCAGTTCTGCAAGTGAATTAAAGTATATGGGAGAGCTCAAAACTATCATACAAAACGAGTTTTCAAACCCAAGTGCAGATTTCGTGAAAATGTTTGCAACCAAAGTATATGACGGACGCATGCTACAGAATGTTGTAGACCAATTTACCCCATTAGTCAAACGTACTATTTCATCACACATCAACGACATTATTAACGAACGTTTAAAAGGCGCTTTAACCGTTAGTGATGCAAAACCTGTAGTACAGCCAAAAGAGGAAACTCCAACAGAAGTACAAGTCGAAGCACAACCCGAATCAAAAATTGTAACGACGGAAGAAGAACTTGATGCATACCGTATCATACAGGCTATTTGCCGTCAGAAAGTAGATGTATCAAGAATTGCATATCGTGATGCACAAACCTACTTTAGTGTGTTGCTTGATGACAACAACCGCAAACCTATTTGTCGTATGTACTTTAATTCGGCAACAAAATATGTAGCAACCATTGACGAAAACAAGAAAGATGTAAAACATGCTATTGAAAACCTTGATGACTTATTCCAATATACTGAAGATTATTTCAAGGCTATTGATATGTATGAAAATAAAGAATGATATATTTATCTCCCTACTGCAGAATCAGTAGGGAGTTTTCCCATCAAATAAGATATGAATAAATCACACAATCACAATATAGTTTCATGGATAGCATTGGTTCTATCAATCATTGCCTGCATTATTACATGGGTTAGAGTAGACGTTTATTTTACGAATGATACATTCGTTGGTATCATGGCAGGATTCATGGGGGCTTGTGCTACAATTGTTGTCGGTGCACAAATCTACAATAGTATCGAAACATCTAGAAAGATAAAAGAATTAGAATCTCTACAAACCCAAATAAATAGTGACATTAAATACCTAAAGGAAGAACGTGAAAAATCATTACATATGACCAAATATGGGTTAAATCATTCTCTTGGTATTTCTACCTGTATATCTGGAAACAAATTCTATGCATATGATGCATTTTTTACAGCACTAGAAGAAGCACTTATATTAGATAATACAACATATATCAACGGGGTTCTAAATAACATCGAGGTATTATGCAATAAAATAAAAAGTAAATCAGAAAAGGTAGTGGCAAAAGTTTTTATTATTGAAAAATATAACCCAAAGAATCTTTCGAAATATAACTCCTATAAATTAATAGAAACCAGGTATGAGGAATATTACGAGACAATCAAAGAAGCATACGAAAAATGTATAAAGCAATCACAAACTGCATCATAAATTGGGACTCTCCCACCTACTGCCAGCTCTCCCCGACCTGCAAAGGCTGGGGATGCCGGTTCCTGACAACTCCCATTGAAGAGACTCCCGTAACAGTTCAGGAAAAAGCCGAGCTATTCTCTAAGGTCTATCGGGAGGCAAAGCAGAAAGGAGTACTGGAGTGCCCGCACTACCGTTCCATATTCATTGATGAAGTACTGGAAAATATAGGAATAAATTAAATCTAAATGTTAAAAATCAATGTTTTTGCTTATATAATTTACTGCTCTTATTGTTTAATGTTTATTGTTTAGTATCTTTGCAAAAGACATATATACAAACAATTATGGGAAGTGTAAAAAATATTGATGTAAGCAGAAATACTCGACCGATTCATACAGTACGGAGCAAAGGTGAAAGATTAGGATGGAAAAGTATGTCTGAAGAGAAACGACGCTCTCTAAAAGAAATAGTAGGAGAAGGAGAAAAAGTTAATCGCCATAATTATTGTTTCTTTACTTATACTACGAAATTGTTAATACCATAATCAATCATGCTAGAAAAAGTTCAAGCATACGATATTAAATTCATACAGAAAGCGTCACCGACCTCACGTGACGCTTTTAATTTTTGTAGAGTCTACCGTTTCTATACAGATCCTATACCAACTTGTCAAAGATTAAAATATATCATCCGAGCAGAAGCACATGATAAAGTTTTTGCAATTAAATTTTATGCCGCAAGGGATAAAAAATTAGATAATAAATACAACCGGATACTAGGTGTATACGATTATATAAGCGCATTACGAATCTTTTATACATGCGCTTCAATAATCCCAAAACTAATGGAGGATTTTCCTGAGTATTCATATATAGTCAATGGAGCCCGAACTATTGACATAAATAAAAAAATAGAGAACGAATCAGAAACACAACGATTTAGGGTATATAGAGCTTTAGCCACAAAAATCATTGGAACAGACTCATTCGAACACTATCAATTCAAAGAAATTAGTTCATATTTATTAGTCAAAAAGCAACCTAACATTGATACTGAAGAAGAAAAAAATAAAATCAAACAAATGTTCTTAGACAGATATAAGATAGAAGATATATGATAAGAATTTAGAAAATACCTAATACAAGTTCAAGCATAGCCGAAGGTCAATCCTCCGGCTTTTCTTTTGTATAGAAGCTCCAGTCGAACAAATCCAGAAGCCTTCTGTTAGCGTCCCAGAGCGGCCGAAAATCTTTTTCTATATAAACCCTCGCAAGGGCCATTTTCGGGTCACTATGGTTAAGCATTTCATCCACACGGGCTATATCAATGCCAAGCCTGTTGGCACAGATGGATGCCATCGTGTGACGGGCATAATAAAAATTCAGGTCAGGAACACCAATCTCACGACCGATTCTCTTCAGGCCAATATTCACCATGGCATTAAGCATGTCGGACGTCACATAATGGTCACTAAAACAGAAAACCGTTCCATTTCCCCTATATTTTTCGATTAGAGGACGAATCTCAGGTTCAACGAATACCTTTATCAGCGCCTTGTCTTTTCTTCGCGTACGCGTCTTTCTACGCTGATAGGTGAGCACATATCCGGAATACTCACAAGCTTCATACAAGTCAGCTGTATTCATCCCCATAAGCGCAAATGAAATCAGAAACACATCTTTGGCTATATTGAAAAGAGAGTATCCCTTGTTTTTATTCTGGTAAACGTACGGAAGGTCTATTATACGCTGTATCTGCTCAACAGAAAGCACGCGATGCTCCACAGAAACAGTCACCTCCGGTATCTTGTACTTTGAGAATGGAGATAAGGGTATTCTCACCATTCCGGCTTCTTCATCATTGTATTCAAGCTTGGCGTTATTGAATACAGTCTTCAGGAATGAGATGTAAGACGACACAGCCCTTCCGGCTTTCGGCTTATCAGTTGTAACCACACCTCCAGACTTTGTACCGCAAAGTGTAGGTTCCTCACGAAGAAAACGCTCATAGGATTTCAGGAAAGACACCGTTACCTGATTGATGTCAAGATCAGGTCCAGCAAAACGTTCAAGGGCATTCATGGCCACCCGATAGGACTTTGCAGTTCCAGTTCTCCCCTGCTTCTCCAAAGAATCCGCATAATCTTTACCATACTGTATAATATTCAGATAAAATCCGTCTGAGGAACCGGTAAGATATTCCACAATCTTGTCCACGTCCCAGGATTCAGCCTGAATTCCAGCGGCAGTCAGTTTTCTCCTATAAGAAAGTACAAGTTCATCCATCAGGTCTATTATGGCCTGATTCTTGATTTTTATCTTTTCTACACCCTTTTCCTTCTTTCGTGAAATATCCTGCGCAGAGACAAACTGAGAAGTTTTTATATACTTTGATTTTCTTGCCTGAGTGACACGTATCTTTACATTATACGTACCATCTTCCTTTTTCTGATGAGGAAGAACCACTACCTTGAATGTTGCCATTTGCTGAAAAACATTTGTAAAACATTTCACCGCAAAAATAGCGTTTTTTCATGGAAAGCAAAGAGAGGAATCTCATATTTTATACCCCCAGAAATCCCTCTGGAGGTATATCACGCTGATAATATGGAAAGTACAAAACAGATAGAAACGAATATAACAAAGATATAACTATTCTCGCTTTCACACAAAAAAAGAGGGTGTGTCAAAATGCATACCCTCTTTTTTTTTATGACAAAGCCCCGACTTTCCCAAGCCGAGGCTTTGTTATTACCTAA
>OOAM01000619.1_pt1 | contig 31840 bp, 33 predicted proteins | sample 1671131 | NCBI WGS metagenome assembly OOAM01 (sample SAMN06348125, study PRJEB24527) | human gut metagenome | biome: human gut; feature: ankylosing spondylitis patient; material: feces | host: Homo sapiens | place: China | collected 2015-10 | reverse complement strand
TGCCGCTGGAGCAGATCGACGAGATGAGCACATGGAAGGATCAGCGCCTGAACGAGGCCAAGGAGATCCTGGCCTACGAGCTGACCAGCATGGTCCACGGCAAGGAAGAAGCTGAAAAGGCACAGGCAGCAGCCCGTGCACTGTTTGGCGGTGCTGCAATGGACACGGAGCACATGCCCAGCACCCAGCTGACCGAGGCGGATCTGACCGATGGCTCCATCGGCATCCTGACCCTGATGGTCAAGGCTGGTCTGGCTGCTTCCAACGGTGAGGCACGCCGTCTGGTCGTGCAGGGCGGTGTTCTGGCCGACGGCGAAAAGGTTGCAGCTCCCACCGTCAGCTTTACCGCAGAACAGCTCAAGAAGGGCGTTGTGATCAAGAAGGGCAAGAAGGTCTATCACAAGGTCACCCTGTAAGCATCTGCCCAAGATCCCGCAATAAAAATACCGCTGTCCGGTTCTGAACCGGACAGCGGTATTTTTTGTTTGCATTCAGCGGAGAAGCAGGATGTTCTGCCCCTCGGTCACGTTGCCGGAAGCCACCACAGTGACATCCGAGAAGGCATCACTGTTGGTTACCACAACCGGAGTGGTCAGGGGATAACCATCGGCACGGATCTTCTGCAAGTCAAATTTCAGCAGAAGCTGTCCGCTGTGGACATGTTCGCCTGCCCGGACCTGCGGAGCAAATCCGGCTCCATGCCGTTCCACCGTGTCCATTCCAACATGAATCAGAAGGTCCACGCCGGAATCACACCGCAGACTGACGGCATGACTGCTTTCGGCAATTTTCAGGATCACACCGTCTGCCGGAGCATAGATCTCTCCCTTATCCGGTTCAATGGCACAGCCTTTGCCCAGAACCTCCGCCGAAAATACCGGATCCTCGATTCCATCCAGCGGAAGAAGCTTTCCTTCCAGCGGAGAAGCAATGAGCATTCCACCTTCCGAAGAGAAGAAGGAAACGACCGGTGCTTCAGGGTGCCTTTTTTTCGATAATACGAAAAGACCTTACAGACCGGAAAGACAACACCTGCCACAGCCAGACCAATCAGCCCGGCCAGCAGAAGCCCGAACAGCATGCTGTCTGCCGTGATCCAGCGGTTCCATGTCAGAATGGCGGCTGCGATTCCAACGGCCGCAGCTGTCACTGCTTCGGCTGACTCAAAGCTCATACGCCTTTTTCAGTGTCTCGTAAGCGGCATCTTCGTTCTCGGCATGGACCAGCAGCGAGATATCCAGGTCGCTGGTGGTGATCAGAAGCACTTCAATGCCGGCCATGGCCAGTGCATTCAGGGCACGAGCGGCCACACCGCAGCTGGTAACCATGTCCTCGCCAAAAAGGTTCAGTTTGGAATAGCCGACACTGATCAGCGGGGAAGCCTTGGCATCCTTGTCCAGGTTGGCGGCTGAAATGGCTTTCATTACCAGCGGCAGATCGCTGCCGGCGGCGGTAAAGCTGAAGTCAATGGTGGTGCCATGGGGCGCGCTCTGGCTGATCATGTCCACGACAACGCCGTTGTCTGCAAAAATCTGCAGATAACGGGCCAGACTGTTGCCCTTGAATTCCACGTCCTGCACACTGATCATCATCAGGCTGGGCTCAATGTTGATTTTCGATACTCCGTACATAAAATCCCTCCACTCTGCCCGTCACACGGGCGTTCCAATTGATTCCCACGGTTTTATGTAAGCTCCAGAAAGTCGCTGTTGATATTATTTTGCGCGATTTTTTGAACGGTGTCAAGACTGAAATCGGAATGTTCTGCGCGCACACCATGCTGCTTTGCCAATTCCTGCGTGTAATCGCGGAAAAGATAGGTGCGCACATTGGATTTTCCAGCGTCATAATGGGTGACCGTCGGCAGGAGCTTCGGTTCCAGAACGGCACACTGCACCGTTCCGTCCGGCTCGGTGGTCTTTTGCAGCTGCAGGTTCAGGATAGCACCTACCAGCTGATCCGGCCGGTTCTGCGTGCTCAGAAAATTGCCCAGAGAATAGGCAACGAATGTCTGCCTTCCGTCTGCTGCACTCAGCCACTGAGCATCCTGCAGCACATGCGGGTGGGTGCCCACAATCACATCGGCACCCCAGTCTGCAAGCTGCTGTGCCAGTGTGCGCTGACCGTCCACAATGGTGTGGCTGTCCTCTACGCCCCAGTGCACACCCACAATCACAAAGTCGGCCTGCTGGTGTGCTGCACGAACCTGCTGCTCGATCACATCCGTCTGGCTGGTGTAGATCACGTTGGCGGGCATGGAGCTGCTGGTGGGGATGCCATTGGTGTGCTCCGTGTAGGAAAGGTAGGCGATGGTCACCCCGTTGACGGTCTGCAGCGGAATGCGGCTGTAGTCGTCCGTACCACGCCACAGGCCGGTGGTGACTACGTCCTCCGGCATGCTCTCCCAGAAACGCAGGGTGGCAGCCAGACCGGCTGCACCCTTATCATAGGTGTGGTTATTTGACAGGCTGAACACCCGGATGCCGGCCCGGTAAAGCGCCCGGGCACAGTCTCCCGGGGTAGAAAAGCAGGGATAGGAGGAGGGCTCCAGCTCATCGCTGCAGAGCGTTTCCTGATTGATCCAGTTGATGTCCTGCTGCGCATAGAAGGGTGCGACCTGTGCATAGCAGTAATCAAAGTCGTACTGCTGCCCATTGGCGGCCCGCCGGGCGGCCTGCTTGTAGATGGGGGAATGGATCAGGTCATCGCCCGTAGCTGAAAAGCGGAGCGTTTCCACCACCGGTTCCGGTTCGGGCTCCGGGACCGAGGACGCCGCAGGCTCCGTGCTGCTCACCGCACTGTCCGACGGTTCGTCTCCGCCGGTCGGGATGGTGCCCACCGGGAGAAAGCGGAGCAGAAGCCCCATGCATGCCACGACGGCACCCGCTGTGAGCAGCGTGCCGACCCAGTGCTTCCCGGACCGCCGCCGGGGTGTCGAATGCTTTGCCATGTTGAACCTCCTGCAGCACAGGGGCTATCCAAAAACCGCTGTGCCGCATCTGCAGGGCAAGAATCAGATCGAAGCGATCAGATCGCCCATATTATACAGCCCCGGCTCCTTCTTTGCCAGATACACGGCGGCGTTGATGGCGCCGTTGGCAAAGATGCTGCGGGAATAAGCAGTGTGCTTGAGGGTGATCACTTCGTCCGGGCCGCAGAACAGCACCTCGTGGTCGCCCACAATGCTGCCGCCGCGTACCGAGCTGATGCCGATCTCCTTCGGATCGCGCTTCTGGCGCACAGAGGAGCGGTCGTAGACATAGTGGTAAGCGCCGTCGTTCTGCTCATTGATGGCATCGGCCAGCATCAGAGCAGTGCCGCTGGGGGCATCCAGCTTGTTGTGGTGATGCTGCTCCACGATCTCCACGTCGTAGTTCACGCCCAGAATGGCAGAAGCACGCTTGCACAGTTCCGACAGCACGTTGATGCCCATGGACATGTTGGCGCTCTTGAACACGGGCACCGTGCGTGACAACTGCACGACCTTGAGCTGCAACTCTTCCGACAGGCCGGTGGTGCAGACCACGATGGGCAGCTTGTGGGCCTCACAGTAGGGCAGAGCCTTTTCCACAGCAGCGGGGGAGCTGAAGTCGATGACGACATCGCCCTTGCCGTTCAGTTTTTCCAGGCTGTCATACACGGGGATGCCGTTCTGCTCGCCGTCCTTCACATCAATGCCTGCCACAACACAGCAGTCCTCCCGCTGTGCGATCATATCGCACAGAACATGGCCCATACGGCCGCCAATGCCCTGGATCACGATTTCCGTCATAGTTGAGTTCCTTTCTTTTTACGCAATAATACGGAAAAATGCCCGGAGAACCGTCTCCCTGGGCATTTTACCTGAAACTTATTCCTGGAGCAGACCGGCTGCACGCAGGGTGTTCTCGATCTGTGCCTGATGTGCCTCACTGGGCTCCACCAGCGGCAGGCGGCACTCGCCGGCCTCCCAGCCCAGCAGATTCATTGCATACTTGATCGGGATGGGGTTCACTTCGCAGAACAGTGCATCGGACAGCGGCAGCATCTCCAGCTGCAGGTCGCGAGCCTTTGCGGTATCTCCGTCAAAGAAGGCCCGGCAGCAGTTGTGCACCAGCTCCGGTGCCACATTGGAAACCACGCTGATCACGCCCTTGCCGCCCAGAGCCAGCAGAGGAACCACCTGATCGTCGTTGCCGGAGTAGATGTTCAGCTCATCGCCGCAGAGGGCTGCGATCTTGGCCACCTGCGAAATGTTGCCAGAAGCCTCCTTGATGCCGTTGATCAGCGGGTGCTTGCTCAGCTCCAGTGCCGTTTCCGGGGCAATGTTCAGGCCCGTGCGGGAGGGAACATTGTACACGATCACCGGGATGCCGCCGGCTTCTGCCATGGCGGTGAAGTGTGCCACCAGACCGGCCTGCGAGGTCTTGTTGTAGTAGGGGGTAACCATCAGCAGGGCGTCTGCGCCGCAGGCAGCCGACTTGGCAGCCAGTGCACAGCCGTGGTCGGTGTCGTTGGAGCCTGCACCTGCGATGACGGGAACACGGTGATTCACAACATCCACCGTGTACTTGATCGCAGCCAGCTGCTCCTCATCGGTCATGGTGGAGCACTCGCCGGTGGTGCCGCAGATGACGATAGCATCCGTGCTGCGGGCGATCTGGTCCTCGATGATGCGGCCCAGCTCGTCAAAATTGATGCTTCCGTCCTCATACATCGGGGTGATGATGGCAACACCCGCACCGGTAAAGACAGGATTCTTCATAGCAAAAACTCCTTTGATTGCGTTTTCACGCAAAAATTATACTCAGTCAAAATAGCCCTTGGCCGCCAGCAGCTCAGCCAGCAGCACGGCACCGCCGGCAGCACCGCGCAGGGTGTTGTGGCTCATGCAGGCAAACTTGTAGTCAAACAGAGTGTCCTCCCGCAGGCGGCCGATGCACACGGCCATGCCATTTTCGGTGTTGCGGTCCAGCTTGGGCTGCGGACGATCCGGCTCAGTGAAGTAGTGCAGGAACTGCTTGGGTGCGCTGGGCAGGTTCAGCTCCTGTGCGGGGCCGCGGAAGTTTGCCCATGCCTCCAGCATCTGCTCCTTGGTGGGCTTTTTGTCAAAGCTCACGAACACGGCAGCGGTGTGGCCGTCAGAGACCGGCACACGGAAGCACTGCGCGGTAATGGTGGGCTTCTCGGCGTTGACGATGTGGTCACCCTCGATGTGGCCCCACAGCTTCAGGGGTTCGCGCTCACTCTTTTCCTCTTCGCCGCCGATGTAGGGGATCACGTTGTCCACGATCTCCGGCATACGGTCAAAGGTCTTTCCGGCACCGGAAATTGCCTGATAGGTGCACACCAGAGCCTTGTTCACACCAAACTCCTTCATCAGCGGGTGCAGCGCGGGCACATAGCTCTGCAGGCTGCAGTTGGACTTGACGGCGATGAAGCCGCGCTTGGTGCCCAGACGCTTGCGCTGTGCGGGGATGATCTCAATATGGTCGGCGTTGATCTCGGGCACCACCATAGGCACATCCGGGGTGAAGCGGTTGGCGCTGTTGTTGGACACCACCGGGCACTCTGCCTTGGCGTAGGCCTCTTCCAGAGCCTTGATCTCATCCTTGGGCATGTTGACGGCGCAGAAAATGAAGTCCACCTGTGCGGCGACCTCTTCCACCTTGGAAGCGTCCTGCACCATCATCCCTTTGACGCTCTCGGGCATCGGGGTGGTCATGGCCCAGCGGCTGCCCACAGCCTCTTCATACGTTTTGCCTGCGCTGCGGCCAGAAGCAGCCAGGACGGTCAGCTTGAACCAGGGGTGGTTCTCCAGCAGCGTAATAAAACGCTGACCCACCATACCGGTTGCGCCTACGATACCCACTTTATACTGTTTTTCCATTTCCAGCACCTTTCCTTTCAAAAAGACGAGCAATGTGCTCTCTGGTTTGCACAGAGACTTGAAAACAGGCACTCTATGCAATATAATAGATACTGTCTATACAAATTTTATAATATCATTGATGCGGTACCCGTGTCAATCATCGGAAAGGCAAATGCACAATATGTTAAAAAAAGATTTTTGGTACGATTTACCCAAAGAGCTCATTGCGCAGGAACCTGCAAGCCCCCGCGACTCTGCACGCCTGATGGTCCTGAGCCAGAAGGATGACAGCATCCAGCACAAGATCTTCCGGGATCTGCCGGATTTTCTGGAGCCCGGCGACCTGCTGGTGGTGAACAACTCCAAGGTGCTGCCCGCCCGCATCGTGGGCATCAAGCAGCCCACCGGTGCGGTCTGCGAGCTGCTGCTGCTCCGTCAGGTCAAGGGCGACCAGTGGGAATGCCTGGCAAAGCCCGGCAAGCGGATGCAGGTCGGCACCAAGATCAGCTTCGGTGACGGCAGCCTGACCGCTGTGGTGGACGAGACGCTGGAGGACGGCAACAAGTACGTTACATTCTATTACGACACCGAGACTCTTTATGAAAAGCTGGATGAGTTCGGCAAGATGCCGCTGCCGCCCTACATCACCAAGCAGCTAGAGGATCAGAGCCAGTATCAGACCGTGTATGCCAAGGAGCTGGGCAGCGCGGCCGCACCCACGGCCGGCCTGCACTTCACCCCGGAGCTGATGGACACCATCCGCGCCAAGGGTGTCGGCATTGCCGAGGTGACACTGCACGTTGGTCTGGGCACCTTCCGCCCCGTGCAGGAGGATGAGATCACCGACCACAAGATGCACAGCGAGTGGTATTCCATCAGCGAGGAGACCGCCCAGCGCATCCGCGACACAAAGGCTGCCGGTCACCGCGTGATCGCCGTGGGCACCACCAGCTGCCGCACCTTGGAAGCTGTAGCGGCCAAGTACGGCGAGATCCGCGCCTGCAGCGGCAATACCTCCATTTTCCTGTACCCGGGCGTCAAGTTCAACTGCATCGACGGCCTGGTCACCAACTTCCACCTGCCGGAGAGCACCTTGATCATGCTCATTGCCGCACTGTATGGCTACGACAAGACCATGCATGCCTACAAGGTGGCCGTGGAAGAGAAATACCGCTTCTTCAGTTTCGGTGATGCGATGCTCATTCTGTGAGTGAAGGCGCATGATCGAAACCTGTAAGAGATTGTTCTGAATACCGCAGGTTTCTGCGGCAGGATCGCACGGCTGTTTTCCGTGCGCAGAAAGGAAACACGAGACAATGCCTTCACTGACGACTTACAAGCTCCTCAAGCAGGAACACGATGCCCGGCGGGGTGAGTTCAAGACCGTGCACGGCACGGTGCAGACACCCGCTTTCCAGAACGTTGCTACGGCAGGTGCCATCAAGGGCGGCCTGTCGGCACAGGATCTGAAGGACATCGGCGCACAGGTGATGCTGTGCAACACCTACCATCTGCACCTGCGCCCCGGTGATAAGCTGGTGGCTGACATGGGTGGTCTGCACAAGTTTACCCGCTGGAACGGCCCCATCCTGACCGACAGCGGCGGCTTTCAGGTGTTCAGCCTGGCAAAGCTGCGCAAGATCACCGAAGAAGGTGTGACCTTTGCCTCCCATCTGGACGGCCACCGCATCTTCATGGGCCCGGAAGAGAGCATGCAGATCCAGGCAAACCTGGGTTCCACCATTGCCATGGCCTTTGACGAGTGCGTGGAGAACCCGGCCCAGCACGATTATTCCAAGGCCAGCTGCGAGCGCACCACCCGCTGGCTGAAGCGCTGCAAGGCCGAGATGGCCCGCCTGAAGCATGAGGGCATTTCGGTCAACCCGGATCAGCTGCTGTTCGGCATCAATCAGGGCTGCACCTTTGCAGACCTGCGTGTGGAACACATGAAGCAGATCGCAGATCTGGGCCTGGACGGTTATGCCATCGGCGGTCTGGCGGTGGGCGAACCCACCGAGGTGATGTACGAGATGATCAGCCAGGTGGAACCCTATATGCCCAAGGACAAGATCCGCTACCTGATGGGCGTGGGCACCCCCGGCAACATCATTGAGGCTGTCTCCCGCGGTGTGGACCTGTTCGACTGCGTGATGCCCAGCCGCAACGCCCGTCATGGCCATCTGAACACCTGGGGCGGCATCATCAACATCAAGAACGCCAAGTATGAGCGCGACGAACGCCCCATCGACCCCGCCTGCGGCTGCCCGGCCTGCCGCAACTACTCGCGTGCCTATATCCGTCATCTGTTCAAGGCAGAGGAGATTTTGGGCATGCGTCTGGCCGTCATGCACAACCTGTGGTTCTACAACCATCTGATGGAGCGCATCCGCGACGAACTGGACGCAGGCACCTTCACGGCCTTCCACGACAGGTACGTTAAGCTGCTGGACACCAGAATTTGAGAATAAGCCTTGCAACCAGTCGAACAAGAAGGTATAATAAACTTATCTGAATTTTGAGAGGAGATTTTGCCAAATGCAATTTCTGACTACCACGTCCGAGGGCTACATCAGCCTGTTCTTCACGCTGGCACTGATGCTGGTCCTGCTGTACTTCATGATCTACCGTCCGCAGAAGAAGCAGGAGAAGAAGGACGCCGCCATGCGCAACAGCCTGGAGATCGGCGATCAGGTCACCACCATCGGTGGTGTGATCGGCCGCGTTGTTGCCATCAAGGATGACACCTTCGTGCTGGAAACCGGCGCAGACCGTGTGAAGATCCGCTTTACCAAGACTGCCATCGGCTCTGTCGAGAAGCTGAACATGGACAAGGCTGAAAGCAAGACGGACAAGAAGTAATTTTTTCGATCACCGCATATCCGACGCGTCTCTCTGCATAGTGTATGGCAGGGAGGCGCGTTTTTATGTTGGAAAAAACTCATACCCCGGCGGCTCTGCTGCTGGGAGCGCTGGCCGGAGTGTTGGCTGCGACGCTCTGCATCTTGGGGTCTGCGGCCTGGATGGCAAAGCAGGGCTGCTCGGCGTCCATGGCGTGGCCGCTGGCCACGGTGTCGGTTTGCGTCGGGGGCTTCTGCGGCAGCGCACTGGCGGCGTTCTGGAAAAAAGAACAGGGTCTTTTGACGGGCTTGCTGTTGGGCGGACTGTTTGCGGCAGCGCTGAGCGGTCTGCTGCTGATGTCCGGCGGCCTGTTTGACACCCCGGCTTTGCTCCGGATGGCAGCGGTGCTTCTCTGCAGCTGTGCCGGGGGTGTTCTGGGCCGGGCTCTCGGAGAGAAAAAACGTCGGATCTGAAGGAGGATGCAGGATGTGGGTCTATCCGTCTGATGAAGTCCGGACATCGCCTGAGACTACGGCGCTTCTGCCGCAGCTCCCGGCAGAGTCCGGTACCCCGAAGCAACCGGTTCCGGAGCCCCTGAACGCCGGAGAAGCAATGCCGGATGGCGTCGCACAGCAACCGGAACGGCTGCACCGCCGCATGCGGCATGCCAGCCGGGATTGCTGCCTGCTGGCGGCGGCCTTTTTGCTGGGCACGGCGGCTGCAGGGGCTTTGCAGGCGGTCTGTGATGCTTCGCAGCAGGAGATGCTGAGCTATTTTCTGCAATGCTGGTGCGGGCTCTTTTCGATTTCTGCCACGCCATCTGCAGCAGGGCTGTTCTGCGCCGAGTATGCGGCCCTTGCCGCTGCGGCAACGCTGCTGCTTTTGCTGGGCCTGTCCGCTGTGGGGCCGGTGTGCATCTTTTTGTTTACGATGCTGTACGGCCTTGGCAACGGCCTTTTATCCGCGCAACTGCTGGCGGGGGCAGACGGGAAAAGCATCCTCGCTTTGTTGCTGCTGGGCATTCCGGCCGCCTGTGCCGCCGGCTGCCTGTGCATGTTCGGTGCAGCAGCACTGCAGGTGAGCGGGCGCATCCGGGCCTATTCCTTCCGGAAAACGGCCGGACAAGCCTGTTCCGGGGCGCGGGAACTGATGGGGCAGTATCTGCTGGTGATCGTGGTATTTTTGCCGCTGTGCGGCGCAGCGACAGGGCTCGCCTATCTGGGCGGAAAAATCCTTTAACGTCAGCTTTTCTTGCGATGCCGCCCCGGGTATGCTACAATAAGGAAAATGGATGAGAAACGCAGGAGTCTTTTTATGAAAGAGCCGAAACTGAAAACTGTTTATGTCTGCTCCAACTGCGGGGAGACAAGCCCCCGCTGGATGGGCCGCTGCCCGAGCTGCGGGAGCTGGAATACCATGAATGAAGATGTAGTGGCCGAAGCTCCGAAAGCGGGCACCGCTGCGGCACGGCAGGCGGCTGCTGCCCGTCCGGAGGGCGTGACCAGCCTGACGGCCCGGCGTCTGTCCGAGATCAGCACCACAGAGGAGAAAAGCCGCATTCTGACCGGCATTTCAGAGCTGGACCGCGTGCTGGGCGGCGGCATCGTGCTGGGCGGCGTTGTGTTGCTGAGCGGCGAGCCGGGCGTGGGCAAATCCACCATGCTGCTGCAACTGTGCGGTGCCATTTCCAATCAGCATAGCGTTCTGTATATCACGGGCGAAGAATCGGTCCGACAGGTCAAGCTGCGTGCAGCCCGCCTGAAGGTCCCGCAGGACAATATTTTTCTGGCCGCCGAAAACGATGTGGACGAGATCTGTGGCCTGATCGAAAAGGAAAAACCGGACCTTGTGGTCATCGACTCCATCCAGACCATGCGCTGTATGGACATCTCGTCGTCGTCCGGTACAGTCAGCCAGGTCAAGGAGAGCGCGGCGCGTCTGCTGGCTGTTGCCAAGAAACAGGAGATCCCCATGTTCATCGTGGGTCATGTGAACAAGGACGGTGCCATTGCCGGCCCCAAAGTCATGGAGCATATCGTGGACACCGTGCTTTACTTTGAGGGCGACAAGATGCTGCCATACCGCATCCTGCGGGCGGCAAAGAACCGCTATGGCTCCACGAATGAGCTTGGCATGTTCGATATGACCGGTACCGGTCTGGCCGAGATTGAAAACCCGTCGCAGATGCTGCTGGAAGGCCGTCCACTGGGCGTTTCCGGCAACTGCGTGGCCTGTACCATGGAGGGCAGCCGACCCATTCTGAGCGAGATCCAGGCCCTTGCCACCAAGACGAATTTCCCGGCCCCACGGCGTGCCTGCAGCGGCTACGACTATAACCGCATGAATCTGCTCATCGCCGTGTTGGAAAAGCGTGCAGGCTATTTCTTCGGCAATCTGGACGTGTATGTCAACATTGTGGGCGGCATTGCCTTGCGGGACACGGCCTGTGATCTTTCGGTGTGTCTGAGTATGGTGTCCTCGCTGCTGGACCGCCCGGTCAGCGACAAGCTGATCGCCATTGGCGAGGTCGGCCTGGGTGGGGAAGTGCGCAGTGTGCCCAACTTGGAACAGCGTCTGCATGAGGCAGAACGCATTGGGTTTGAACGCGCCGTGGTGCCCAAGCACAGCCTGAACCACCTGAACCCGGCGGATTATCCGGGCATGAAGCTGATCGGTGCCGCGTATATTTCCGATGCCATCAACGCACTGAAAACAGATCGTTTGTAAGAGGATGCCATGTCGATTTATCTGGACGAAAAGAACCCCGGCAAACACAAGCCCTTTGAGGATGCTTCGCCGGATATTGTGGAATATGTACGCTATCTGGAAGTGATCGCCGGCAAAAGCGCCAATACGGCGTTCAGCTATTTTTGCGACCTGCGCGGGTTCAGCCGCTTTATGAAGCGCCGCCGCGGCCTTGTCCCTGCGGACAGTGAGATGCAGGACATCGACCCCAAAGGATTGGACACGGCATTCTGGGCCAGCGTGACCAAAGAGGATATCTACGAATACCTGTATTTCCTCAACCGGGAATGCGGCAACAAAAAGTCCTCGACTGCCCGGCGGCTGGCCAGTCTCCACGGCTTTTATGATTATCTGGTCAATCAGGTCAACCGGTTGGATTCCGACCCGACCGCTGCGATCAAACCTCCCAAACAGGACAAGGTCCTGCCAAAATACCTGACTGCAGAACAGTCCATGGATCTGCTGGAAAGCACCCAGACCCAGAGCGATTTCCCGGAGCGGGATTACTGCATGGTGGTCCTGTTCCTGAACTGCGGCATGCGTCTGTCGGAGCTTGTGGGCATGGACTTGGATGACATTGATCTGGAACAGCGGCAGATCCGGCTGTTCGGCAAGGGCCACAAAGAGCGCATGGTGTATCTGAACGATGCCTGCGTGGAAGCGCTGCAGCTTTACCTGAACAAGCGCAATGTGATGGAAGGTCTTTCGCCAAAAGAACGTGCCGTGTTCGTGACCCGGCGGCGCAAGGAGCGCATTTCCAACCGGCGGGTGGAGCAGCTGGTGACCGGAGCCATGAAAGCAGCCGGACTGAAAGGTTTTTCCACCCACAAACTGCGCCATACGGCTGCAACGCTGATGTACCAGACCGGCAATGTGGACATCCTGACCCTGAAGCAGCTGCTGGGCCACAGCAGTGTTGGCACAACGCAAATCTATACCCATCTGCAGGAATTCCAGGTGCGTGCCGCCATCGAGGAAAACCCGCTGGGCAAAGCGTCCCGCAAAAAGCCCGGCAAAGCAGCCTTGGATACAACAGAAACTGAAACAGGGGAGAGCAGGGAAGAATCGCCTGGCAGCACTGCCGGAGCCGCAGAAAACAGCGCAACTGCGGTAGATTCTTCTGCACCCATGGCAGCCTTTGATGGCTCTGCAAAAGAGGGTTTCGGACTGGACACCGAGACGCTCGCAGCAAATTCGGACCCAGATACGGAAAAGTAATTGAAATATGGTTTGTCAGGCACCTTATGATCTCAGAATCAAAAGGTGCTTTTTTGTTTGTCCTGTGAATAAATTAACGAAGTTTACAGAGTGCAACAGGAATCCACCGCGGCACCTGTTGGTTTTCCAGTCGGCAGAGATTCTATAAAGGCACGTTTGTAAAACGGCTGCAGCTGGGCATTGTCGGCACAATCAAAAAAGTCTATGCAGAGCGAAATCGGTGCTTTAAAAGATACCCACGAAAATGTCAACCGGAATGCAGCCAACGATTTGGTTCGACACAACCAAATGGTCGTACACAGAAAAATAAAAAGATTGGGACGACCTGATACAAATATAAATAATGACCTGCAAACAACGAGTGCCGGACAAAAAAGATTGTAAAGACTGTGCAGTCCGAAGAATCAAATGATGATAAAAACAAAATATAAAAATCATAAAAAACAGATAAATTGCAGCAAAACCTGCAAAACGCGGTTTGGGCGGTCGGAACGCCGGCGGGACGCCAAAAGAGCCAAAATCTGGAAAAGAGGGCTTTTTTACTTCCCTATGTTTCACATAACGTGCATTATACGAAAACATATATCCTAAAAATCAGGGCCTTCCCTTCACGCAGGTTTCTGCGATCCGGAGGCCCTGATGACTTGGGTTGCGGCATTTTAATTTTTGGCACAGGAAACGTCTCTTCCCCGTTTTGAGAATCATTGGTTTGCATCCGGCAGCGGCGTGGTGCCAAAATATGCACAGATGGCCTCGTAGTAAATACGCGCAGTTCGTTTGCAGCCCTGTTCGCTGCCAAAGCGTTCCACATCATCCGTATTGGTCACAAAGCATTGTTCCGCCAGCACGGCCGGACAGTTTACATCTTCCAGCAGTGTGAAGCTCCGTTCTGCACGCACTTCGGTATGGGTGCTCTCCACCAGCTGCTTCTGATCATTTTCCAGATAATAAATGTAACGGATGCCGCCGCGCCCACGCAGGTGCGCTCCGGCGTTCTGCATCCCCTCTGCCAATTTCTGAGCAAAGTAATAACTCTCCGCATGCCATGTGCGCCCCGGCACAGATGGATAGCACTCAAAGCCGGCTGCACTGGAACCGTTTGCGGCGGAGTTTCCGTGAATGGAAAGCAGCAACTGTGGGGCCTGCGCATTGGCGGCGGCTGCCCGCTCGGCAGGCGTTGCGGTCTGGTCAAAGGCATCCCGCGTCCGGAGCGGAATGTAATTCGGGTCCTGCTCCAGCCATGCAAGCAGCACGGAGGCCGTGGCGGCCGTCATGTCTTTTTCTTCCACCACTCCCCTTGCGCCCGGGTCGTTGCCACCATGCCCGGCATCAATGGCTACACGATACGGCGGGTCGCCCACCTGCGGCCGAAACGCCTCTCCGGATGCAGAGACACTTCCCTGCTCTTGTGAAGAAATCCGCAATGCTTCTCGCCAGAGAAACGCCGAAAAAACAAATGCAAGCACACAGAAACAGAGTGTGAGGGCCGTGCGGAGAAAAGAACTCCCCTTCCGTTTCGCTCTTCGCTTCTTTTTCTGGTGTGTGGGCTTGCGACGTTCTGCCATGATATGTACTTCCTGTCCAGATAAACTTCCTATAATAATACGAGTATACTCGGCTTTTTTCTGCAGTGCAAGCAAAAAGCCTGCCCATAAGCAGTGGGCAGGCTTTGAAATGACCCCTTATTTCAACTCCACGACAGTCACGCCGCTTTCGCCTTCGCCGTAACGGCCCAGACGGAAGCTCTTGACCATGCGGTTGCCGCGCAGGTGCTTGTGGATGGCAGTGCGCAGTGCGCCGGTGCCATTGCCGTGGATTAGGTAGACTACAGTCTGGCCGTTCAGAATGGCGCGGTCGATGAAGGAATCCACCTCTGGCAGGGCCTCGTCCACGGTCAATCCCAGCAGATTGCACTCCATTTTGGCGCTGCGGTGCACCCGCTCCACGCGGCCATTCGGACGGTTTGCGTCGCCGGTCAGGCGGGAATACCGCTGCTGTGCCTTGGTCTGCGGTTTCGGGTCCTTGACCAGCTTTTCCGGCTGTTTGAGCCCCTTGAGCGGGACCTTGGTCTTGATGATGCCGGCCCGTACCAGAACATCTCCGTTCTTGTCCGGCAGCGAAAGCACCGTGGCCAGCTGGTTGAGCTCTGCAATGCAGACCTCCTGCCCTACCTTGACCTCTTTCAGCGGCACAAATTCCTTGACCGGATTGTGCACCACCTCGGTGCCCATAAACAGCTTTTCGGATTCCTTTTTGGCGATCTCACGGGCACGCTGGGCTTTCTGCTGGGTGCTCAGACGCTCGTCCTTCTGCAGCTGACGCAGTTCGTCGGTCAGCGCATAGGCCTGGCTTTCCACCTGCTGGGCCAGCGCACGGGCTTTGGCGCGGGCCGCTTCCAGCTCGTTTTCGCCCTGCTGGATCAGTTCATCCCGCTTTTTCTGGGCAGCCTCCAGCTGGTGGGATGCCTCGTTCTTCAGCTCTTCCACCTCGTGCTGGCTTTCCTTCAGCTGCAATTTCAGATCATCCAGCTGACCCAGAACGGCATCCAGCCGCTTATCCTCGGCCGACAGATGCTGCTGCGCTGCCTCAATGACCCGCTCCGGGATGCCAAGCTTCTCACTGATGAGGAATGCGTTGGACTTGCCCGGCACGCCGACGCTCAACTTATAGGTCGGGCGCAGCGTTTCCAGATCGAATTCGCAGCTGGCGTTCACGACGCCCTTGGTCTCCAGTGCGAACACCTTGAGCTCTGCATAGTGGGTGGTGGCCATCAGCAGCACGCCGCGGCGGCGCAGTTCTTCAATGATGGCCACAGCCAGCGCGGCACCCTCGGCAGGGTCGGTACCGGCGCCCAGCTCGTCCAGCAGCACAAGGGTGTGCGGCATGGCCAGCTCCAGAATGCCGGTGATTTTTTTCATATGGCCGGAGAAGGTGGAAAGGCTCTGTTCGATGCTCTGCTCATCGCCGATGTCCACGAGAAACTCATCGAACACGCAGACCTCGCTGCGCTCGTCGGCCGGGATCAGGAACCCACACTGTGCCATCGCGCACAGCAGACCGGCCGTTTTCAGGGTGACGGTCTTGCCGCCGGTGTTCGGGCCGGTGATGATGAGCGAATCATATTCTTTGCCCAGTGCAATGTCCACCGGCACGCACTTCTGTGGGTCGATCAATGGGTGGCGTGCCCGGATCAGCGAGAAGGAATTGTCGGTGCGCACTGCAGGTTTGAATGCCTTGAGCTCCAGCGCCAGACGCGCCTTTGCCAGCAGGACATCAATGTCCAGCATGGCCTGATAGCTGTACTGGAACTGCGGCTCAATGGCTGCCACCTGTGCGGTAAAGGCTACCAGAATGCGCTCGATCTCCTGCGCTTCCTGGGCACGATACTGCAGGATGCGGGCATTGGCTTCCACGACAGCCTGCGGTTCCACAAACACCGTTGCACCGGTAGAGGAAACGTCATGGATGATGCCGCTCACTTCGCCGCGGTATTCGCTCTTGACCGGGACAACGTAGCGGCCGTTGCGCATGGAGACCACACTCTCCTGCAGATATTTTGAGGTGTCCATGTTGCGCACCATGCTTTCCAGACGGTCGCGGATGCTGTTTTCGGTCGCGCGGATCTTCTTGCGCAGGTCGTTCAGGGTGCGGGAGGCCGTGTCGGCCATCGCATCCGGGGCAAGGATCGCACTGGAGATCTGCTGTTCCAGACCCGGCTCCGGGGACAACGCGTAGAACAGATCATCGGTCGGGAGCATATCGTGCTCCGAAGAACCGTACCAGTTGGTCAGGTTCTGGAAGTTGCGCAAAGCACCGGCCACCATCAGCAGCTCGCCCATGGAAAGCACGCCGCCCTTGACCGCACGGGCGGCCAGCGCACTGACGCCCTCCACTCCGCCGAAACGGGGCGAACCGTTCTTAATCAGCAGCGTATTGATGGCATCCGTCTGCTCCAGCGCATAGCGCACCTCGTCCGGGTCACACTGCGGCTCAAGTGCCAGGAGCTTCGCCTTTGCTTCCTTACATACACAGCCCTCCGCAGCACGGGCGATGATCTTATCCAGTTCTAATGTTTTTAAGTAGCTTGTTTCCATAATATCCTTTTGCTCAGGGCAGCACCGTTTTTAAAAAGTCGTAGCTCTTCAGCGGCTTGTCCAGATGCGTTAGCGCATACTGCTCCGCTACGGCTGCCAGCTTTTCCAGACTGCCCACAGAAATCTTGAACGAAAATATTTTTTTGTCCTCCACAAGGCAGATGTGCCGCAGTGCAAACAGTGCATTGCGATCCAGATTGCAGCGTTTCCCAGCCTTGGCCGCACAATCAGCACAGAGCAGATAGCCCTCCTGCACATCCAGATAAAAGGCATCGCCTGCATCGTAGGTGCCGCAGTCGCGGCAGCACACCAACTGCGGCAGAAAGCCACACTCGCTCATGGTGCGAAGCTCAAAAACGGCCTTGATGGCCCGCAGGTCCGCCTTGTGCTCACTGATCATGTACAGGCAGTTCAGCAGCAGACGCAGTTCCCGCTCAGCTTCCTGTCCGGTGGGGGTCAACGCAGCAGCCATTTCGGCCAGATACATGGCCAGACTCATCCCCTCGATGGAGGAAGAAATGCCGTGAAAGACATTCTTGACGGCCGCTTCGCGCACAGTATACATGTTGCGCCCCGGCACCAGCGTGAATTCCGAATAGCAAAACAGCCCGCACGCGCTGAACAATTTGCTTTTCAGCCGCAGGCTGCTCTGTGCCGAAGCCGAGATCACCCCCAGCCCCGGGGTCAGGATCGTGAGGATCCGGTCCGATTCTTTATAGCGGGTCTCTTTCAACACCAGACCCAGTGTTACAAAGGTCTCCATGATCCGTGTCTCCTGCCGGATGCTCGTCCGGCATCTGTGTCTGTTTGTACTCCAGATAACGGAGAATGTTTCCCGTGCAGGCAAAGGCCTGCCAGCTTGTTTGCACGTCCATTGGCCGGGTCTCCTTTCCGGGCAGCGCCACTGCCGTCAGTGTTCTCTGGCGGCGGTGGCGTTATCCGAGGAAAACCCGCCCTGCATTGGAAAGGCTCAGCGGTTGCCGTTGTTCTGCTTGAAACCGAAATTGTTCAGCAGGAACTCGTTATCCCGCCAGTCCGACTTCACCTTGACCCAGCACTGCAGGTTCACACGGCAGCCCAGAAACTCTTCGCAGTCGGCACGGGCCGCACTGGCAATCTTTTTCAGCATGGCGCCGCCCTTGCCGATGACCATGCCCTTGTGGCTTTCCCGCTCACAGTAAATGTTCACATCAATGTCGATGAGATCGGTGCCGGAGCGCTCCTTAAAGCGCTCCACGACCACCGCGATGCCGTGCGGGATCTCGTCGCGCATGAACAGCAGGGCCTTTTCACGGATGACCTCTGCCACCAGTTCCTTCTCCGGCATATCGGTGTAGGCATCATCATCAAAGTAATGGGGGCCTTCTACGGCGTAGCGGCTCAAGGCATCGAACAGCGTTTCACAGCCGTCCTCGTTGCGGACGCTGACCGTGTAGATGTCATCGAATACACCCAGCGCCTTCAGCTCTTCTTTGCGGGCTTCCAGGTCAGCGGCATCCTTGACAAGATCGGTCTTATTGATGACGGCAATGGCCGGGCCGCCGCTGCTGCGCAGCATGTCCACCAGAACCATCTCGGATTCATTCAGGGCACCATAGGGCTCAAACAGCATCATGGAAACATCCACGTCGGCAATGGAATCGCTGGCGGTTTTGTCCATGCGCTTGCCCAGCTTGTTGCGGGCTTTGTGCACGCCGGGGGTATCCAGCAGCACATACTGCAGCGGGCCGCGGGTGATCACACCGGTAATGCGTGTACGGGTGGTCTGCGGCTTGGAGGTGACAATGGCCACCTTTTCGCCAACCAGCAGGTTGGTCAGGCTGGATTTGCCCACATTGGGGCGACCGATGACCGCCACAAAAACCGACGACGTATCGTAATGGCCCTGAACGGGCGTCGTGTTACTCAAAATCAAACTCCTGTCTTGCTGTGTGCAGAAATGCACGTTGGATCAAAGGCAAATCATTCGGTGTAGCTCACCGTGCGGGGCAGGCCCAGCTGCAGCAGCACGGCCTCTTCTTTTTCCCGCATCCGCATAGCTTCCAGGCCGCCGTTCTCATGGTCGTAGCCCAGCAGATGCAGCATGGAATGCACGGTCAGAAATGCCACTTCCCGCTGCAGCGGATGGCCGTAGAGGGTCGCCTGCTCCTGGGCGCGCTCCATGCTGATGACGATATCGCCCAGCATTTTGCAGCCGTTGTTTTCGTCCACATCATATTTGCCATCCACACCCAGCGGGAAGCTCAAAACGTCGGTGGGCATGGGCTTGTTGCGGTACTGGTTGTTCAGCTCTGCAATGGCCGCGTTGTCCACAAAGGTCACGCTGATCTCAGCCGGAGCCTCAAAGTGCTCGAACTCCAGCACAGCGTTGCAGGCGCGGCGGATCAGGATGCGGAGGCCGGACGGGACCTTGACGGCCTTCTGGGAATTGGTGATCAGAACTTTATTGGACATAGAATCAGTCCTCTCCTTTCTGGTTTGGTTGTTTTTCGGGATGTGCAGCCCTGTCGTATGCCTTGATGATCTCCTGCACAAGGCGGTGGCGCACAACGTCTTTTTCGGTAAAATAGCACTGGGCAATGCCCTTGACCTGCTTCAGCACATGCAGCGCATCCACAAGGCCGCTGCGGGTGCGTTCCGGCAGGTCGATCTGAGTCACATCGCCGGTCACAACGACCTTGGAACCCACGCCCATACGGGTCAGGAACATTTTCATCTGCTCCGGCGTGGTGTTCTGCGCCTCATCCAGAATGATGAAGGAGTCGTCCAGCGTACGGCCGCGCATATAGGCCAGCGGGGCCACCTCAATGATCTGTTTTTCCACCAGACGCTCATATGTTTCAGCACCCAGCATATCAAACAGACCGTCATACAGCGGGCGCAGATACGGGTCCACCTTCTGCTGCAGATCACCGGGCAGAAAACCCAGTTTCTCCCCTGCTTCTACCGCCGGGCGGGTCAGCACGATGCGGGACACCTCCTTGGCCTTGAAGGCCTTTACGGCCATAGCTACGGCGAGGTAGGTCTTACCGGTGCCCGCCGGGCCAACACCAAAGGTGATGGCATTGTTCCGGATGGCATTCAGGTATTCCTTCTGGCCCAGCGTCTTGGGCCGGATGGGCCGCCCTTTGACCGTAACCGTTACAAAATCCTCGGTCAGTTCCCGCACCCGTTTCTCAGCGCCGTCATGAGCCAGGCTGATGCAGTAGCGCACAGTCTGATCCTCCAGCGGGGTATGGTTCTCGATCAGAAGAAGCATGCCTTCCACCGCGCGGCTGGCCGCCGCTACGTTGGCCGGTTCGCCGGAGAGCCGGAGCTGTGTGCCCCGGCAGACGGCCGTAACGGAGAACTCGTTTTCCAGCAGCCGGATGTTCCGGTCACAGTTGCCAAAGACCGCCGCGGCGATCTCTACACTATCCAGTTCAATGTTCTTTTCTGCCATGTGCTCCTCCTGATGTGCCTACTTCGATAGCTATATTGTACCACCAAAATCCTTGGAAGAAAACTATGAAAATTGCACAAAATATTTTTCCGGCTTCCATCGTTTTTCCATATTGCAAAAATGCACTTGACAAACTATATCGCCACACGATATAATTTGCTCACGATATATCGGAACGCGATATAAAGATTTTCGATCGAAACGGAGAGGTATCGAAACGATGGAAGCCATGGCCCTGACCGAGTCTACCTATTACATTCTGCTTTCTCTTTATCACCCGCAGCATGGATACGGCATCATGCAGCAGACCGAGCAGCTTTCCGGCGGGCGGGTACACCTTGCCGCAGGGACATTGTATGGAGCGCTGAACTCCCTGTGCGAAAAAGGATGGATCCGGCAGCTGCCCGTGGAACGTGGGAGCCGCAAAAAAGAATATCAGTTGACCGCGGAAGGACTTGCAGTCCTGAAGCACGAGCTTGCCCGGCTGCAGCAGCTGGTTGCAAACGGCGAAAGCATCCTGAAGGAGGAATGACCATGAACACGCGCAAAACCATCCATAAAGTCTATCTGGCATGGGATTTCAAGAAGGAAGAACTCTGGCTCAACGAAATGGCGGCGGAAGGCTGGGCTTTGGAGCATGCAGCGTTTTGCTCGTACACCTTCGTGCGCTGTGAGCCGGGCGAATACATCATCCGCATGGAGATGAATGCAGACCGGGACTATCGCAGCTTTGTGGAAGAAACCGGTGCAGAATATGTCGGCGGCTGTGTGAACTGGGTCTATTTCCGCCGCAAAGCCGAGCTCGGGTCGTTTGACCTGTTTTCGGACATGGATTCCCGCATTGCGCATCTTGCACGCATCGGTAAATCGCTCTGGCTGATCTGCCTTGCCAATCTGATCATCGGTGTTGTCAATATCCTAGACGGGCAGACGTTTTCCATTGTGAATCTGCTGTGCAGCGTTCTGCTGGCCTATGGTCTGGGCCGCATCCATGGGATAAAAGCATCCCTTGAAGAAGAGCGTGCCCTGCACGAATAAACCTTGTCAAGCCTTTTTGTGCCACAACCGCATAGAAAAACAAAATGTATCTTTGGGTAAAACAGCAATAGCAAACTTTTCTCCTGCGTGATACAATAGCAAGCGTTGCGTGCCCTGCCGCCGCAGCAAAAAGATTGAAGGAGAAATGAACGATGGAACAATGCTATCTGATGCCCGGACAGGAACGCTGCGAACGATTCAAGGACGCAAACGGTGTTCCGCGCGTTCACTACTCCTACCGTTCCCTGCACGGTGCCTTTTTTGACTGCGAGAGCCGCAGCCTGGAGGAAGCCCAGCATCTGTGTGAGGACTGGCTGGTCGGCCAGGACCGTTGCTACCGCAACTGATTCCATAAAAATAAAAAAGCAAGCGCCTCTGTTCCATGGATGGTCACTCCATCCGGAGCAGAGGCGTTTTTTGTTGTTAGTTCCACAGCTGTGCGCAGACAAGCTCCAGCACACTGCCCGCAATACAGCGGGATTTATCCGAGATCAGGAAACAGTTGGAAAGCTCTTCCCGGCGGGGGTCCACATCAGCCACCTTGAACCCCGGAGTGACCGGATAGCCGCTGCGCAGCAGACCGCGCAGGATGCCGCCGATCTGTGTGGTGACCGGGATGGATTTGCCTTCCGGCGTCCGGATCTGTGCGATGATCTCCCCTGCTTCCACCAGGTCACCGATCTTTCGCACATCCTGAAAGATGCCTTCCGTCTGCGCATGGATGACCCGCTCCTTGCCATAACCGCCGATGACACCCGGAATACCAGTGTTCGGGATGGCAGCGCCCTCCCGGATGATACGGCCCAGCCGATGGCCGCGCTTCGTCTCGACCACGACATCCACATCCTGTCCGGCTGTAAATCCGGGGCCAAGGGCGATGGTCAGCGGTGCCATATCACGGGTGGTGCCAAGGTTCTTCTTGGCCAGAATGGCATCCACCAATACATCCGGCTTTGCTTGTGCCACGCAGCTGCCTGCCGGGTCGATGAGGACGGGCACCGCATTCTGTGCCCAGACGGTCGGAGCCTGTTCCAGTGTGTCGATACGAACAGCCCTCAGGCCCTCTACCGTTGTTTCACCTTCGTACACAGCTTCGCAGAGCGACACCTGCCGCCGGATAGCCGCCGGGTGAGCGGTTTCCAGTACAAGCACCCGCAGCCCGGCGGACCACAGACGATGGATGGTGCCGGTAGCAAGGTCGCCGCCGCCGCGCACCAGAATCAAGGCATCCTGTTTCATTCGATGGATCCTCCTTCCGGAATGATTTCCAGCAGAAGCTCCATGGAACCACCGCAGGCCGCAACCGCGGCATCTTCGTTTTTGCCGTCGGCCGAAAATGTGACCGTCTGCACCGATGCTGTATGCCCGGCCAGCATTTCAGCGGCGGCCTGCCGAGTACGGTATTCCATGATGCCGCCGCCCACACTGCCCACAGTCGTGCCATCGGGCAGGAGCAGCATTTTGGAGCCGACCTCCCGCGGGGTGGAGCCGTGCCGTGCAATGATCGTCGCCAGCACTGCAGGCTGGCCGTTCTGTGCGGCTTGCTCCATCGCCGCCAGAAGCGCCGGAGCAAAGCCCTCGGTCTGAGGGCGGGCGTTTTTCACTTCCACGATCTGCGCCAGAATGGACAGCGCGATCTCTTCGGCTGTTTTGGCCCCGATGGCAAGTCCGATGGGGGCCTGCACAGCTTCCACCCGTGCAGCATCCGCCCCGGCTTCCAGCAGCTGTCGCCGTACCAGTGTGGCCCGGCCCCGGCTGCCCATCATGCCAACGTAAGCCGCCGGTTTCTGCAAGATCTGCTCCAGGCAGGCCACATCAAAGGCATGGGCGCGGGTCACGACCACAAAGTAGGTCTCTGCCCCGCCGGGCACCTGCTCCAGTGCCTGTGCAAACGGTAAGCAGAGGACCGTGTCCGCTCCGGCATCCCGCAGGTCCTGCGCATATTCCGTGCGGTCCTCCATAGCAAGCACCGGCAGGCCCAGCAGTTTTGCCATCCGTACCACCGATGCCGCTACATGGCCGCCGCCGCAGACAACGATCTGCGGCACCGCACCGAATCGTTCCACAAACACCCGCGTGCCGTCCAGTTCCAGAAACCCGGTGGCTGTGCATTCCTGCAAACGGGAAAGGCTGCGCTGCAATACGCCGCTGCTGTGGGCCTGCCACACCGGGCGCCCGCCGCGCAGCAGCATCCGGCTGCCGGCCTCCGGTCCATCCAGAACCGCCGCAAAGGTACCGTCTCCGGTGACCTGCCCTTTCTGCAGGGCATCAACCAATGCGCTCATAAAATGTTCTCCTGTTCGTCATTGCTCCACCTGCGACACCGCGTCGTAAGCCGCCGGGTCCAGCAGGCTGTTCCAGTGTTCCCAATCCTCCGGCGTCATGCGCCAGGCAAGGCCGCACCCGGCGGAGATCTCCCGTGGGAGCGGGATCAGCCGCCCGGGGATCTGTGCCGCGGCGCAGTGCTTCTCCCAGGCCATGGCTTCCACCGTTGTGCGGAAGGAAAGCACGATATAGGTCTTTTTTTTGCGCATTTACAGCTCCTGTGCCAGCTCCCGCACGGCCTGTGCAGCGTGCAGAGCTTCTTTCATGGTATTGCTGTGTGAAAAGCTGAACCGTACCACGCCCTGTTCCACCGTGCCAAGCGCCTTGTGCATCAGCGGGGCGCAATGTGCTCCGGCCCGCACACAGATGCCGTAGTCCTCCCACAGGATATCGGCCACCCGGGCAGAGTCCTCGTCTCCGATATTCAGGGAGACGATGGGCGCACGCAGAGCGGTCTCAATGTCGCCGTATACAGTCACGCCCGGCATACCGCATACTTCTTCGTAAAAACAGCGAGCCAGTGCAGCTTCGCGGGCGGCCAGCGTTTCCACGCCCTGTGTCAGAAGCCATTGTACTCCGGCGCAAAGCCCGGCAAGGCCGTGCACGTTCAGGGTGCCGGCCTCCAGTGCGGTGGGCATCTGGGCGGGATGCTGCTCGTCATAGCTGTGCACGCCGCTGCCGCCCACTACAAGGGGCGCGATCTGTACACCCGGACGCACATACAGCCCGCCGGTGCCCTGCGGCCCCAGTAAAGCCTTGTGCCCGGTGAAGCACAGCACATCCACACCCAGCGACTGTACGTCGATGGACTGGGCTCCGGCCGTCTGCGCGGCATCCACGATCAGCAGCAAGCCGTGCCGGTGCGCAAAGGCCGCAGCCTTTGCAAGATCGGTACAGTTGCCGGTCACATTGGACGCTCCGGTCACGACCAGCGCTCTGGTGTTTGGGCGCACAAGCTCTTCCCATTTTTCATATTGCAGGCGGCCTTTGGCGTCTACCCCGGCAAAGCTGAGCTGGACCCCCTGTGTCCGCAGCCGGTACAGCGGCCGCAGGACCGAATTATGCTCACACACGGTGGTGATGACATGATCCCCCGGCCCCAGCAGCCCGCACAGGGCGGTGTTCAACGCGCCGGTGGCGTTGGCCGTAAAGGCAATGCAGGCAGGATCCGGCGCGTGGAAAAGCTCTGCCAGCGCTTCCCGTGCGGCATACACCAGCCGGGAAGCATGCAGGGTCGGCTCATGGGCACCGCGGCCGGGGTTGCCTGCGGTGTGCAGGGCGTCCAGAATGGCGGCGTCCACTTCCTGCGGTTTGTACAGCGTGGTGGCAGCATTGTCCAGATAAATCACGGCTTGACCACGTTCCCGGCATGGGTCAGCTTTTCCACGATGGCATACATGTTCGTCACGCTGCCTACGGCCAGCTTCTCGGTCAGGCCGTAATAGTTCAGGCAGGTGCCGCAGGTCATGATCTCCACACCTTCCGATTCCAGCGTCTTGAGGTCCTCCAGCATGGGAGAGCCCTCACAGGTCAGGGATGCACCGCCGTTATAGAACAGAACCGTCTTGGGCAGCTTGTCCTGCTGCGTCAGGGCAAACACGAACGCCTTGAGCAGGGTCTTGCCCAGCTCCTCGGCCCCGGCACCCATAGTGTTTGCGCCAATGGCCACCACGGTATCCGTGCGGGCGTCCGGCATGCAGACGGCCGGGGTCTCTTCAGCCGCCGGGGCCTCCCCGATGGTGAACAGCACTCGGTATTCCCGTTCGGCCAGCTTTTCGGCGCTGTACTGATAACCCTTTTGCTGGGCCATCTTGGTCAGGTTCTGCACGGCGATCTCGTTGTCCACCAGAATTTCCACCTGACCAGCACCCTTCAGCTCCGAAATAGCGCGCTTGGCCTTGACGACCGGCAGCGGGCAGGCGTCTCCTCTTGCATCAACATGAGTCATGATCGTTTCTCCTTTCAGTAGGTCAGTATGTTACTGCGATCTCGGTTTCGGTACGGGAAACGATCTCGCCCACGATCTTCGCGGGCAGACCAGCGGATTGCAGTTCCTTCTCCAGCGCGCTGGCCTCCGCCGGGTCCACTGCCAGCAGCAGACCGCCGGATGTCTGCGGGTCGAACAGGACTTCTTCCATAGCAAACGGAACGCCCTCAAACCGGACAAAAGGCCCGGTATGATTGCGGTTGCGCTGCCCGGCGGCGGTGTACAGGAAGTCATCCGCCGCCTTTTCCGCGCCCGGCAGCACCGGCACGGCGCGGGCGTTGATCTTGCAGGAAAGTTTCCCGCCCATCATCTCGTGCAGATGCCCCAGAAAACTGAAGCCGGTCACATCGGTGGCCGCATGCACAGTATATCGGCGGCTGATCTCCGCAGCGGTCTTGTTCAGGGTTGTCATGGAACGAATGGCGGCTGCCATGTGTTCCGGGGCCGCCTCGCCCACACGGTTTGCGGTGCACAGCAGTCCCACACCCAGCGCTTTGGTCAGCAGCAGCTTGTCTCCCGGCTGGCCGGCATCGTTTGCGTACAGATGATGCGGGTCCACAAGGCCGGTCACCGACAGGCCGTATTTGACGCCGGTGTCTGCAATGGAATGACCTCCGGCCAGAATGCCCCCTGCTTCGGCTACCTTTTCGGCTCCGCCGCGCAGGATCTCGCCCAAAACGTTCAGGTCCATATTTTCCGGGAAACACACCAGATTGAGGGCGGTTTTCACCTCGCCACCCATGGCATACACGTCGCTCAGGGCGTTGGCCGCTGCGATCTGCCCGAAGGTATAGGGGTCATCCACCATGGGTGGGAAAAAGTCCACCGTCTGCACCAGGGCCAGATCTTCTGTAACGCGGTAGACGGCGGCATCATCCCGGCTGTCATACCCCACCAGCAGATTCGGGTCCTTTTCGCCGCGGGGCAGCTTTTCCAGAATGCGGCTCAGTACACCGGCACCCAGCTTTGCCGTGCAGCCGCCCCCGGTACAGAATACGATTTTTTCATCCTTGCTCATGCACGTTCTCCCTCTTCAAATTGTGTCAGAACGCCGTTCACACGATAACGTTCCTGCAGAACACAGAGCGTCTGCTTTCCAAGCAGTTGGCGCTGCGGCGTGTCTGCCTGATTGAGCACCGCATAAAAGGCCCTGCTGCCCACTCGTTTCCGGCCGCCCTGCTCACTTGCCAGCAGTTGAGCCAGAAGTTCCGGGGTCAGGCAGGCCTCCGGCGGAACGCCCAGCAGCATGCAGGCTTGTTCCAACCGGAAGCAGCATTCTTTCAAAGGGTGGCCCAGTGCGGAAAGCCCGGCCACCGCCAGTACGATGTCGCTTTGCGGCAGCAGAACAGGTTCCTGTTCCGCCGGGGCTTTGCACGGGAAATGCTTTGCACCGTCGGCTTCCAGAAACACGGCGTCTGCCTGTGCCATCCAGCGGGCAAGGTCTGCTTCCGGCGGTGCGGTCAACTTACCCTTGGGAGCCGGAGAGCCCACCACGGCATAAGAGCCGCGGGCCCAGAGTTCCTGTATTTCGGCGTCAGTCTTTGCCCAGAGTCCGTTTTCCGGGCGCAGGATGTGGGTGGTAGTGGACACCAGCACCCGCCAACCTTTCTGCGCGCAATGGCTGGCCATGGCATACAGCAGCGTTGTTTTTCCGCCGCCGCCCACCAGCGAGACCACATGGCCTTTTTCCGCCAGAAACGGAAACTGCTGTTCCCCGATCATTTGTGGTTTTCAGCGGCGGCCATGGCAATCTGCTCCGGAGTAATGGGCAGCTCATAGAAACGGGTGCCGATGGCGTTGTAAATGGCGTCTGAAATGGCCGGCAGCGGCGTGTTGATGACCACTTCACCGATGGATTTTGCACCAAACGGGCCGTTTGGCTCATAGCTGTTCTCAAACTCCACGTTGATTTTTCCGATGTCGATGCGGGTGGGGATCTTGTACTGAAACAGCGAGTTCTCTTCCGGGCAGCCCTTCCGGTCATAGGTAACATTCTCGGTCAGCGTCATACCGATGCCCTGCAGCAGGCCACCTTCCGCCTGCACACGGGTCAGGTTGGGGTTGATGGGCGTACCGCAGTCCACGCAGGCGTCAAATTCCAACACCTTGACCTCGCCGGTCTCGGTGTCCACTTCCACTTCTGCGGCACCCACCATGTACGGCGGCGGCGACAGAGGCGAAGTGTGGGTCTCGGTGGCTTCCAGCGGGACCATATGGCCGAACTGAGACGCATAGGCGATCTCGGACAGGGTCTTTTTCGTTTCCGGGGCGGCGCTTTCAAACACTTCTTTGCCGTCAAACTCCACAGCATCTGCCGGGCAGCCCAGCAGCTCGGCACCCAGCTTGCAGATCTGTTCCCGCAGCTTCATGGCACACTTCTCAGTGGCCTTGCCGGTAACGTAGGTGGTACTGGATGCATAGGAACCGGAGTCATAGGGAGAGGTATCGGTGTCGGCACCAAATACCGCAATGTTGTCCAGCGGGCAGTCCAGCACTTCGGCGGCGATCTGCGCCAGCGTGGTGTCACAGCCGGTGCCCATATCCGCTGCACCGATGATCAGCGAGTAGAATCCATCATCGTTCAGCTTGAGGGTCGCACTGCCCACGTCCATGCCGGAAATACCGGAGCCCTGCATGGCCATGCCCATGCCGACGGCGCGCACCTTGCCGTTGCCCAGATCACGGGCCGGGTATTTGTGCTCCCAGTCGATCATCTCCCGCACCTTGACAAGACAGCGGTCCAGCGCACAGCTGGTGTTCACGGCACCGTAGTAGGCAGGCATCACATCGCCCTCCTGCACCGTGTTCTTCAGGCGCAGGGCAAAGGGGTCCATGTTCAGCTTGTGGGCCAGCTCGTTCACGGCAGATTCCACAGCAAACAGGCCCTGGGTCGCACCGTAGCCGCGGTAGGCACCGGCAGACATGTGGTTGGTATACACCACATCGCTGACAAAGCGGAACGCTTCGGCCTTACCGTACAGCGGGATGGATTTGTGGCCGGACAGGCCCACGGTCGTGGGGCCGTGCTCGCCATAGGCACCGGTGTTGGACAGCGTGTACAGGTCGATTCCCTTCACGATGCCGTCCTTCGTGGCACCCAGCCGGACGTGCATTTCCATTTCGTGGCGCGGAGAGGAGGCCGTCTGGCTTTCCACCCGGCTGAAAATGATCTTGGAGGGCTTTTTGGTTTTCCAGGTCACAAAGGCGGGGTATACCTCGCTGACCGCTGTCTGCTTGGCACCAAAGCCGCCGCCGATGCGGGGCTTGGAAACACGCACCATGGATTTGGGGATGTGCAGGGCATTGGCGATGTTGCGCCGCGCATGGAACACGATCTGGGTGGAGCTGAGCACGTTCAGCCGCCCATAAGTGTCAATGGAACAATAGGTGCGGAAGGTTTCCATCATGGCCTGCTGGCATGCCTTGGTGTGGTAAACATGGTCGATCACCACATCGCACCCCGCCAGCACTGCGTCGATGTCTCCGGAGCCGCACTCATCGTGGGCACACAGGTTCCGCTTGTTGTCGGCACCCACCGGGCTCAGGCTCTCCCAGTTGTCCTCCGGGTGCACCAAAATGGGGTTGTCCTTGGCGGTATGGAAATCCATCACCGGCTCCAGCACCTGGTACTCCACCTTGATGAGCTTGAGGGCCTTGTCCACGCACTTTTCGTCCTTGCCGGCCACAATGGCCACCACGTCCCCCACAAACCGCACATGGCGGTCAATGAGCAGACGGTCACGGGGGCTTGCCTCCGGGAAGGTCTGGCCTGCCTGGGTGTAGCGGGGCGCATCCTGCGGCACATCCTCCCAGGTGAAGATGGCTTCAATGCCGGGCACCTTCTTGGCCACGGTCGTGTTGATCGTCCGGACCATGGCGTTTGCATGAGGCGAGCGCAGCAGCTTGACGATCAGGCAGTCCTGCGGGATCACATCATCCATATAGACCGGCTGGCCGGTGACCAGCTGCATGGCGTCCTTTTTGCGGAACGGTTTGTTGACCGTGTTCATTCAGCAGCCGCCTCCTTCTGTTTCTTCCAGTCCAGAAAATTCAGGATGCCGCGCAGCTGGCCTTCATAGCCGGAGCAGCGGCAGAGATTGCCGGAAAGATATTCTTTGATTTCTTCGGCCGACGGGTATGGATTTTCCCGGAACAGCGCCAGAGCATTCATGATAAAGCCCGGGTTGCAGAAGCCGCACTGCTCTGCGCCCTGATCGGCGATGAAGGCACCGAATTCGGCAGCTTCTTCCTGCAGGCCCTCCAGCGTGGTCACCTTGTGACCGTCGGCGCGGGCGGCCAGCACAGAACAGGACAGCACCGGCTTGTCATCCAGAAAGACCGTGCACAAGCCGCAGTTGGAAGTTTCGCAGCCGCGTTTGACGCTCAGGCATCCATGTCTGCGCACAAAGTCGATGAGCAGCGTATCGGGAGCCACATCGTCCGAGACGCGCACTCCGTTCAGCATCAGATTGATCTGCATTTAGGTTTCCTCCTGTCCGGCGCGGTTTTCCAGTTCTTCGGCTGCACGCCGCACCAGCACACCAGTCAGGTGGCGGCGGTATTCGGCGCTGCCGCGCATGTTGGAACCGGTGACCACCTGTTGTTGGATGGTTTCGGCCAGCTGCTGCGCCGGAGCTGCCGGTTCTTCATACAGCACAGCCTTGAGCGGGCGGGCACCCACCGCAAACCGGTAGCTGCCATCCTGCAGCCGGGCAGCGGCACAGGTGAGCACCGGAATGTCGGTCTGGCTGTTGCGCACCGAGTGGTAGCAGTAATCGGCCGCTTCTTTCCGGACCAGCAGACGCACCACGATGTCCCGGTCGTAGGGACGCTCGGCATACTCCCGCAGCGGCACGATGCCGCCCTTATACAGCTCCACCGAGCAGTCCATGGCCAGGAACAGGGTCAGCACATCCGAAAAGCCAAACCGGCTGTAGATGCTGCCGCCGACGGTGGCCAGGTTGCGCAGCTGCACGCCCACGATGTGGCGCAGCGCTTCCCGGACGGCTCCGTGGGTAAAGGCTTCCAGCCCGGGGTGGGTCTCCAGCTGGCGCAGGGTGACCATCGCCCCAATGGAAAAGCCCGCATCCGTTTCCTCGATCGTGTCCAGCCCCAGGCCGGACAGGTCAATGGCTGTGCCGACATTGATAGTCTCCATCTTGAGCCAGATCATGCCGCCCAGGATGCGGTTGGCCTTTTTCTGGTTGAGCTGCCAGGCTTCTTCCAGACTTTCGGCCCGTTTGTATTCTCGGATCGTCATCATGTGCAGGTCCCTCTCTTTTTATCCTTGCTGTTTCTATTTTAACACAGACACAGATTGCGTTTCAATCGGCAATTGCGCTATAATGGAAAAAATCCCATCGGAAAGCGCAGGTCTTTTTTATGCAAATGCATGCTTCTACGGGGTGTGTGCTCATGGCCTCTGGTCTGAGTACCCGCTTTGGCTCCAACAAGCTTCTGGCGCAGTTTGACGGTCAGCCCCTGCTGTGCCGGGCCTTTGCAGCCACCGACACGCCGCAGCTGTCGGCACGCATCGTGGTGACCCGCTCAGCGCAGGTGCAGGCGCTGTGCAAAGCGCAGGGGGTGCCGGTGCTCCTGCATGCACTGCCCGGCCGGAACGATACCGTGCGGCTGGGACTTTCGGTGCTGCTGGCACAGCATCCGGAACTGACCGGGTGCATGTTCCTGCCCGGTGACCAGCCCCTGCTGCGCCGGGCTACGGTGGACCAGCTGCTGACGGCCTTTGCACAGACGCAAAAAGAAACAGAACGGGTGATCTTCCGTCTGGGTGCCCCGGCCGGAAACGGCCCGGACCCCCTTGTGGGAAGCCCCGTTCTGTTCAGCAATGGCTTTTTCCCGGAGCTGCTCACCCTGCCGGAGGGCAAGGGCGGCAGCGTCCTGCTGCACAAGTACCCGACGCTGGTGCATACCGCCTGTATCGCACAGCCGGAAGAGCTGGCCGACACCGATACGCCCGCCGCACTGGCGCAGTTGGAAGCGCTTGTCCGGGAAAAGGGATAAGATTTACTCTGCCTGATCGTTCTTGGGCAGCAGGACGTTCAGCAGGATGGCTACGAAGGCAGCCGGAACAATACCAGACTCACCGCAGATCAGCTGGAATGCATGGGGCGTATTGGCCAGGATGCCGCTGTTGGCACCCATGCCGTAGCCCACGCCCAGCGCCACCGACACGATGGTCAGCTGGCGCGGGGTCATCTTTTCCTTGGTGATCAGCTGGATGCCGCTGACCACGATGGAAGAGAACATCATCACGGCTGCGCCGCCCAGAACGGCCTGCGGCA
>OOAM01000617.1_pt1 | contig 31975 bp, 28 predicted proteins | sample 1671131 | NCBI WGS metagenome assembly OOAM01 (sample SAMN06348125, study PRJEB24527) | human gut metagenome | biome: human gut; feature: ankylosing spondylitis patient; material: feces | host: Homo sapiens | place: China | collected 2015-10 | reverse complement strand
TGCGGATTTTTTCCTTGTCACCGACAAAATCATGCTCGAAAATCCGCACATAAAAGATGCGGAACAAGCTCTTAAAAAAGATAATCAAAAATGCATGTGTCCTGCTGTGAAAACGGCGGGGCACATTTTGTTTTGAGTGACAGTTTCCGGAAATCGTCATACAATGAAGGGAATATCATTGGAAAGGGGAAACTGGAATGCCTTTGGTGAGTTTGTGCATGATCGTTCGGAATGAGGAAGCGGTGCTGGAGCGCTGTTTGGACTCGGTGGCGGAACTGGTGGATGAGATCATTCTGGTGGACACCGGTTCTACAGATGATACCAAGAAGATTGCGTCGAAGTTTTCGGCGAAAATCTACGATTTCCCGTGGCGGGACGATTTTTCCGCCGCAAGAAACTACGCCGTGGCGCAGGCGGTGGGGGACTATTGGTTCTGGCTGGATGCGGACGATGTGGTGGAGGGAGAGAATCAGGAGAAGCTGCGGCGAATTCTGGCGCATCCGGATGCGGACGTGGTGTTCCTGCCCTATCAGCTCTCCTTTGACGAGGACGGAAAACCGCAGATGATCTCCTGCCGGGAGCGCATTTTTCGGCGCAGTGTAAAGTTTCAGTGGGAGGGTGCTGTGCACGAGGCAATTGTGCCACGGGGAAAGGTGCGCTATGGGGATGCTGCCATCTCACACCGAAAAATCGGCGCAGGCAGTCCTGATCGCAATTTGCACATCTATCAGCAGAAGCTTATGTGTGGCGAGAACTTTTCCCCCAGAGAACAGTATTATTACGCCAGAGAACTGTACGATCACCGTGCCTATCGGGCAGCACTTCCGGTACTGGAACAGTTTTTGCGGGATGGAAAGGGCTGGGCACCGGACTGCATGGGAGCGTGTCTGCTCTGCGGAAACTGTTACCGAAAACTGAAACAGCCGGCGCAGGCGCTGAAAAGCCTGCTGCGTGCGCTGGAATACGGTGCGCCGACGCCGGAGCTTTGCTGTGAACTGGGCGCTGTCTTTCTGGATCAGGAGCAGTATCCGACGGCGATCTTCTGGTACCAGCTTGCTATGGAGGTGGGTGAGGATTCCAGAGAGGGATTCCGTGTGCAGGCGTGCTGCGATTATATTCCGGCGATGCAGCTCTGTGTCTGCTATGACCGGATGGGGGACACTTTTTCCGCAGCGGCATATAATGAATTAGCCGGAAGCGTCCGGCCGAAAGATGCGGCTGTGGCGTTCAACCGGCGGTATTTTGCAGAAAAGGGAATCCAATTCCATGATGCAGAAAATCACAAGAGAAAGGAGTTGTGAGAAATGGCATATTGTCATTGTCAAGGCAGTGCGGAAGAGCCGTATCGTGGCTGCTGTCCGCCAGTACCGCCTCCGGCGCCCTGCTGTCTGGAAGGGCCGCCCGGCGTGACCGGACCGATGGGCGCTACCGGTCCAGTCGGCGCAACAGGCCCTACAGGCGCAACTGGTGCAGCTGGCGCAGCCGGAGCAACAGGCGCAACTGGTGCAGTCGGCGCAACAGGTCCCACAGGTGCGACTGGTGCAGATGGTGCGGTCGGCGCAACAGGTGCCACAGGTGCGACTGGTGCGGACGGCGCAGTCGGCGCAACAGGTCCCACAGGTGCGACTGGTGCGGACGGCGCAGTTGGCGCAACAGGTGCCACAGGTGCGACTGGTGCAGTTGGCGCAACAGGTCCCACAGGTGCAACCGGTGCCACAGGCGCAGCTGCAACCATTACACCGGCAGCTGCGGTGAACGATTCCGTTGGCACAGTCGATGTGGTGGAGCAATTCAACACACTGCTTGCGAATTTGCGGGCAGCAGGTCTGCTGGAATCCTGACCAAATGAAAAGAGCTGTCCCGTTTGGGGCAGCTTTTTTGTCGGGTTTTGCGGATGGACTTGCATTTTTTTCGGAAATGGCGTATACTGAGAGCAGAGAAAAGGTGGTGGGAGCATGTCTTATTTTTGGCTGACATTGGAACGGATTCCGGATGATCTGGGATTTTCGCTGTATGATAGAACGCATCTCTGCTGGCTCCTTGGGATTTGCGCCGGAATTGTTCTGCTGGCGTGGGTCTGCCGCCGCATTTGTGAGGATACCTGCCGCCGATTGTTACAGGGAATCGGCTGGGGAATGCTGGGGCTGGAGGTGCTCAAGGTAGCAGTTCTTCTATCAACGGGACAGTTTCGGGCGGCGTATCTGCCGCTGGATTTGTGCGGACTCTCCGTCTTTCTGGAGTTTGCTGCTGTCTGGAAACCGCATCCGCTGCTGTTGGAATTGCTATACAGTCTTTCCCTGCCGGGGGCGTGTCTGGCACTGCTGTTTCCCAACTGGTTTCCGCTGCCCCTCTGGAACTTTTTCAGCATCCATAGCTTTGTGATTCACGGGCTTCTGGTGGCAGTGCCGGTGATTTTTCTGGCACGTGGGACACTTCGTCCCGATTGGAAACGGCTGCCCTTTTGCTTCACTATGGTGGCAGCAGCGTGTATTCCCATTGTGTGGGTGAATCACCGGTTTCACACAAACTTTTTCTTTCTGTCGTGGCCGACCAGCGGTTCGCCTTTGATCTGGTTCGGGCGGGAGTTCGGCAACTACCGCATTGGGCTGCCCGTACTGATGGCACTGATCTGGACGGGCATGTACGGGATTCCGGCGCTCTGCCAGCTGATACGCCGGCACATTGCAAAATCGTGAGATGCAAAAAGACCGTCATCGGATGTGTTTTCCGAGGACGGCCTTTTTATGTTTAGTCGATACACAGCGAGCGCAGATGTTTCATGAGAGAATCATAATTCGAGATCTCCTTGGAGATCTTTGCGTGCTTGCCGTGAAAAAGTACGTGTACAGTGTGCTTTGTTTTCCGGATGTTTGTGACTTCTGTTACCGGCGTTACACGGATTCCGTCCATGGAAAGCGTTCCATCCAGAAGTTTTGCCAGCGTGTCCGGCTGATGCAGTACAGACAGCAGCTGTTCCTGTCTGGCAATGGCACTGGAAACACGATTCTGAGCGCCGGCACCGGGAATCCTTGCGGAGATATGGTAGAGTGTTCCTCGATAGAACGCCCATTCCTTGAACTGCGCCCGAATTTTTCCAGAGAGCCGAATCCCTGTGACAGAGAGGTAGAAGATCACCGCCAAAGCCACTGCCAGCACCAAAATCAGACACAGTTCTGTTTCCGTAGAGGTGGTTTTGTATACGGCATCTCGATTTTGTTCAGAATCCTTTGTAAGCTGAAAGAAAAACGGGATCATCGAAACGGCAAGTGCTGCAAAAGAGAGCAGCACTTGCCACAGCATTTTGCGTGCTGCTTCTTCTCGTGCCACATGGGGCGGATGATAAATTTCAAGCATACGGCTTCTCCTGTCCGGCAAGCTGCTCTGCGCACCACAGAAATCCCTTGGCAGTGCGGGCAGCATTGTCCTGAAAGTGATTGCCGGAGTTCCACTCCAGCGTGGTATTTACCCCGCACTGCGTCAGGCGTTCTGCCTGTGCTAGGATTCGTGCTTTTCCGGTGCGCAGCAGCGGATTTCTGGTCTTGTGTTCCTTGTTGCCAAGGCTGAGGTAGACGTGGGAAGTCTTTGGCTCATGCGCTGCGATGTAGGTGTCCCAGTCATCGAACCACACGGAGGGGGAGCAGGCAGCCACTGCCCGAAAGGCATTCGTCTGGTAGGCTGCCCAGAGGCTAAATAATCCCGCCAGAGAATAACCGCCCAGCACACACGGCATGGTTTTCGGCAGAGCGAGCGCCGGCAGCAGTTCCTCCAGAATCCACCGCAGCGTTTCTCCGGCGTTTCCGCCGAAAGGTTCGCTGCCGAACGCCTGTCTTGCGCTCCACGGGGACAGCTCACGGTTCCAGTCCGTTACCGGAAAGGACACCAGCGTCACGTCACACGGCGCATGCTGCTGAATCTGCGCTGCCTCTTCCGCAAGACCGGCAAGCTCGTGTGCGCCGGTTGGCTGGATGAGCACACATGCCGGCGCATCTGCGGAAAAGATGGTGCAGTGTTTTCCGGCAAGATCGGTTGCAACTTGTGACATGATTAGAAGCTCTCGTAGAATACGGTTTCTGTCAGCGGTTTGCGCTCCGTGTCATAGCGCTCCGGCGACTTGACTGCCTCTGGATTGGCATAACCCAGACACAGCATGGAAACCGGCACATAGTTCTCCGGCAGGTGGAATTCCTCCCGCACAATTTCCGGATCAAAACGCTCCACCCAAAGAGAGCCGAGTCCCTGTTCTGTTGCCTCCATCATCATATAAGTAGTGACAATGGAGAGATCGATCTCCTCAATGCGGTGTCCGTCGAAGCTGCGAATCCAGCAGTCATCCACATCGGCGCAGGCGATGATGACGGTCTTGGCAGTGTAGGCATTGGCATTGTGCATTGCTTTTGCGACCTTTTCCAGTCCCTCCGCAGACTGGACAACCAGCAGACGCTGAGGCTGGTGATTCTTGCCTGTGGGCGCAAGGCGTCCTGCCTCCAGAATTGCCTGAAGCTTTTCCGGCTCGATGGCTTTGTCCTGATAGGAACGGATCGAGCAGCGTTTCTTTGCGAGTCCCGTAAAATTCATGATGGAATTCCTCCTTTTCGATTTGCTCTCAGTATATCACACTTCCCCCGAAAATGCAAGCGTTTGTAAAAAAGGGGAGAATGAGGGACAGATACTTTCCTGTGTTAACAGATTGAAAAGTACGAGATGAGAAAAAACAGACGAAATTGCGTGGACTTTTCGCTTTGTAAATTCGTATTTTTCCAGATTTAACATTTAAACTAGATTTAACATAAGCAAGGTGATGGATTTTACAGGCAGCTGGTATAATGAGATTGTTCATTGGAACAGAGGAAATAAATTGTGTGAGAGCGTGAAAAAACGCTCAGGATTTCCCGCATCGGGAAAGAAACGGAGTTTTGTAAAATGAAAAAGAGGATTCAGATGATCGCAGGTATCGCAGCACTGGGCATGCTGGCAAGTGCTATGACTGGTTGTGGCGCAGGCGGCGCAAATGGTGCGATCAGCGTCATCACCCGTGAAGACGGTTCCGGTACCAGAGGCGCATTCACTGAGCTGTGCGGTATCGTCGCAGACGACAAGGACAACACTGTTTCTAGCGCAGAGGTTACCAACAGCACTGCCGTTATGCTGACCACCGTTGCCGGCAACTCCGCAGCCATCGGCTATGTTTCCATGGGTTCGCTGGATGACTCCGTAAAGGCAGTCAAGGTGGACGGCGTAGAGGCAACACCGGAGAACGTCTCCAACAGCAGCTATTCCATTTCTCGTCCGTTTAACATCGTCACCAAGACCGACGGTATCAGCGATGCTGCACAGGACTTCATCAACTTTATCATGAGTGATGACGGTCAGGCAGTGGTCGAAGATGCGGACTACATTCCGGTTAGCTCCGGCACGTATGAGGCAGCCGATGTCAGCGGTAAGGTAACTGTTGCAGGTTCTTCCTCTGTAACACCGGTCATGACCAAGCTGAAAGAAGCATACGAAAAGATCAACACCAATGTGACTGTAGACGTACAGCAGAGCGACTCTACCACCGGCGTTACCTCTGCCGTACAGGGCATCTGTGACATCGGTATGGCATCCAGAGAGCTGAAGGACAGCGAAACTTCGCAGGGCGTGGAGGCAACTGTCATTGCAATGGACGGTATTGCAGTCATCGTCAACAAGGAAAACACCATTGAAGACCTGACACTGGACCAGATTCGCCAGATCTATGTGGGTGAAGTTACAAGCTGGGATGAACTGAACAAATAAATGAAACGCTTGTCGAGAGGACGACGTACATGAAAAAATATCGTGAAAAAATCATGAAGGTTGTGTTCCTGATTGCTGCATGTATCTCCATCGTTGCCGTTGCGCTGATTTGCATCTTTCTGTTCGCAAACGGGTTTCCGGCAATCGTTGAGATCGGGCCGCTGAAATTTCTGGGCGGTATGACATGGAAACCGACGGAGGGACAATACGGGATCTTTCCTATGATCATCGGCAGCATCTATGTCACAGGAATCGCCATTCTGGTCGGCGTGCCGATCGGATTGTTCTGCGCCGTATTTATGGCAAAGTTCTGTCCGAGAAAACTCTATAAGATTCTGAAGCCGGCGATCTCTCTGCTGGCAGGCATTCCCTCCATTGTCTATGGCTTTTTCGGGCTGGTCGTGATCGTACCGATCATGCAGCAGCTGGTGGGAACGGGAAAAAACGTACTGACCGCCGGCATCCTGCTGGGCATTATGATTCTCCCCACCATCATCGAGATCTCGGAATCCTCTCTCCGTGCCGTGCCCCAGAGCTATTATGAGGGCTCGCTGGCACTGGGAGCAACCCATGAGAGAAGCGTCTATTTTGCCACGCTTCCGGCAGCAAAGTCGGGCATTATGGCAGGCATCATTCTGGGCATCGGCAGAGCCATTGGTGAGACCATGGCAGTTGTCATGATCGCCGGAAACCAGCCGGTATTGCCAAAGAGCCTGTTCGCCGGCGTGCGGACGATGACGGCAAATATTGTCATGGAAATGGGCTATGCAGAGGGTCTGCACCGTGATGCATTGATTGCAACGGGTGTGGTTCTGTTCGTCTTTATCCTGCTGATCAATGTTTGCTTCTCGCTGGTAAAACGGAAGGAGCAGTCATGACAAAGACAAAAGAAATGGGCATCAATCACCGCACCATGAAACAAAAGCTGGCGGAGTACCGGCATCAGCCTCTCTCCCTGCTGCTGTTGGCGCTGACACTTCTGGCAGCAGTCATTACTGTGGGTGTACTGCTGTGTCTGATTGCATACATCCTGTACAAAGGCATCCCGAACATGCATCTCTCCCTCTTTGCGTGGAAATATACCACGGAGAATAGCTCCATGATGCCTGCCATCATCAACACGCTGCTGATGACAGTGGTAACCCTGATTATCGCCGTGCCCATCGGTGTATTCTCCGCCATCTATCTGGTGGAGTACGCCAAGCGCGGCAACAAGCTGGTCAAGGTCATCCGCATGACAACGGAAACATTGCAGGGCATTCCCTCCATTGTCTTCGGTTTGTTCGGCTTCCTGATGTTCGTGGTGGCATGCAACTTCGGCTTCTCGCTGCTGGGCGGTGCCATCACACTGGCACTGATGGTGCTGCCGCTGATTATGCGTACCACGGAAGAGGCACTGCTCAGCGTGCCGGACTCTTTCCGGGAGGGCAGCTTCGGACTTGGCGCAGGACGTCTGCGGACGATCTTCCGCATCATCCTGCCCAGCGCAATGCCGGGAATCCTCGCCGGAATCATTCTGGCAGTGGGACGTATTGTGGGCGAAACTGCCGCACTGATGTACACCGCTGGCACTGCTACCACAGTATGTACAGGGCCGTTCCGCTCCTGCCGTACCCTTGCTGTGCATATGTACCAGCTGCTCTGTGAGGGACAGTATATGGGACCGGCATACGCCACAGCGGTTGTCCTGCTGGTGATGGTCATTGTCATCAATGCGCTGTCTGGCTGGATCGCAAAGAAACTGACCAAATAACAGGAAGGAGTGCGGTGCAGCGGCAGACGGCTGCGCACCCAGTGAAACCATGGAGAAATTTGAAATCCACAACATGGATCTGTACTATGGCAGTTTCCATGCGCTGAAAAATATCAATCTGGATCTTCCCGCCAATCAGGTGAGTGCCTTTATCGGGCCGTCCGGATGCGGAAAATCCACGTTGCTGAAATCCCTCAACCGCATGAATGATCTGGTAGAGAGCTGCCGCATCACCGGCGATATCCGGCTGGATGGGCAGGACATCTACGGGGACATCGACATCAACCTGCTGCGGAAACGGGTGGGCATGGTGTTCCAGAAGGCAAATCCGTTCCCCATGAGCATCTATGACAACATTGCCTATGGCCCCCGTACCCACGGTATCCGCTCCAAGGTGAAGCTGGATGAGATCGTGGAAAAGTCCCTGCGGGATGCCGCCATCTGGGATGAGGTAAAGGATCGCCTGAACAAGAGTGCGCTGGGAATGTCCGGCGGACAGCAGCAGCGTCTTTGCATCGCACGTGCTCTTGCCGTACATCCGGAGGTGCTTCTGATGGATGAGCCGACCAGCGCACTGGATCCAATCTCAACTTCTAAGGTAGAAGACCTTGTCATTTCCCTCAAAAAGGAGTATACTATAATTATCGTGACGCACAACATGCAACAGGCAACTCGTGTCTCCGATCGTACAGCGTTCTTTTTGCTGGGCGAGGTTGTAGAATATTCCGAAACAGAAAAGCTGTTTTCTAATCCGCAGGATAAACGTACCGAGGACTATATTTCGGGGAGGTTCGGATAATGAGAGAGTACTACACCGCACAGCTGGAAAACCTCAATACCAACATGATTCAGATGGGCGCACTTTGCGAGGATGCAATTTCCGCTGCCATTCAGAGTCTGCTGGAGGACGACAGGACAATTGCCAAGAAGGTGGCAGACACCGAACTGGAGATCGACCAGATGGAACGGGATATCGAGCGCCAGTGCATGCGCCTTCTGCTCATGCAGCAGCCGGTTGCCACCGATCTTCGGGTGGTGTCCTCGGCGCTGCGTATGATTGCCGATCTGGAGCGTATCGGAGATCAGGCGTTTGATATCGCCGATATCACCAAGTCCGGCTCGTTTCAGGGGTTTTCCGGCAAGGTGCACATCAAGGAGATGGCAAAGGCAGCCATTCACATGGTGACGGACAGCGTGGATTCCTACGTAAAGCAGGATGTACAGCTGGCAAAGCATGTGGCAGAGGAAGATGACGTGGTAGACGAACTCTTCCTGAAAGTGCGTCGGGAGCTGGCAGAACTGATCCATACCGATCAGAATGCCAGCGAACAGGCGTTGGATCTGCTGATGATCGCAAAGTATCTGGAGCGCATCGGGGATCATGCCGTAAACGTTTCAGAATGGGTGATTTATTCTGTCACCGGAAAGCATATGTAAAGCGCGTAAATCATTGGAACAGGCTCTGACATTCCGGAACAGGTTCTGAATACCGCCATTGAAAAGGAACTCTCTCATCGGTGTTCCTTTTCTGTGTTTCAAAAGAAAGGCAACACAATATGATTTATTTGGTAGAAGACGACGACAGCATTCGGGAACTGGTGATCTATACCCTGCACAGCACCGGAATGGAGGCACAGGGGTTTGCAGTGCCCTCTGCGTTCTGGACGGCGATGGCAGAGCAGGAGCCGGATCTGGTTTTGCTGGACATCATGCTGCCGGAGGAGGACGGTCTGGAAGTCCTGAAAAAGATTCGGAGCAACACGGCAACAAAACATCTGCCGGTGATTATGCTCACCGCAAAGGGTACGGAGTACGATCAGGTCATCGGACTGGACTGCGGTGCAGACGACTATGTGACAAAGCCCTTTGGCATGATGGCGCTGATGGCACGCATCAAGGCGGTGCTGCGCCGTTCGGAAAAGGCAGATGGGGAGAAGATTCTCCAGTTCGGCGACCTTCAGGTCAACCCGAAGCGGCATCTCATCTCCGCCGGCGGAACACAGATCAGCCTGACACTCAAGGAGTTCGAGCTGCTCTGTCTGCTGCTGGAAAATCAGGGCGTCGTCTTTACCCGTGACCAGCTCCTGAACCGCATCTGGGGCTATTCCTTTGACGGAGAAAGCCGTACTGTGGATGTTCACGTGCGCCATCTGCGTCAGAAGCTGGGGGATTGCGGTGCATACATCGAAACCGTGCGGGGTATCGGCTATCGGCTGGGAGATGGCAGCGTATGACCAAGAAGATCTTCCAATCGACCATTACCGTGGTTATCACTATGCTGCTGCTCAGCTTTCTGCTGATTACCGGTGTGCTGTACCAGCACTTCGAACAGATGCAGCTGAATCAGATGCAGTCCATGGCGACCTTTGTCATGCAGGGCGCAGAAGAGAACGGCATGGACTATTTCAAGGACTTGAAAAAAACTGAGGTTCGTGTGACATGGATCGCAGTGGATGGCACAGTGCTGTATGACAACTGTTATGACGCTGCCAAGATGGAAAATCACCGCAACCGGCAGGAAGTACAGGAGGCGCTGACGGCGGAGTCCGGCATAAGCATTCGCCGTTCCTCCACACTGTCGGAGCACACCATCTATTATGCCAAGAAGATGCCGGACGGCTCTGTGATGCGTCTTGCCACGGCGCAGAGTTCCGTGTGGTTTCTCATCGGCGGACTGCTGTCACCGGTACTCTTTATCTTTCTGGCAGCATGCGCTCTCGCAGGCGTTCTTTCCTATCGTGTTTCCAAGAAAATCGTGCGTCCGCTGAGCGAGATCGACCTAAAGCATCCGGAGCAGGTGGACACCTATGAGGAGCTTTCGCCGTTCCTGCAGCGCATCGCCATGCAGAATCAGGAGATCGACGCACAAATGGCGGAGATTCGCAAGCAGCAGCAGGAGTTCTCTATGATTACCGAGAACATGAGCGAGGGACTTCTGGTGGTTGACCGCAACTATCAGCTGCTCTCCTATAACAAGAGTGCCGTGCGGATTTTTGGCATCTCCAATCCGGCAGCCGTGAAAAACGTGCTTGCTGTGAATCGGAGCCAGGAATTTCGGGAGGCGGTGGAAAACGCATGGAAGGGCAGACACACCCAGCAGCGGCTTCAGATGGGCGAGCGTATCTATCAGGTCATTGCCAACGCTGTCTCTGATCCGGAGGACACCGAGGATCTTTTGGGCGCAGTGATTCTGGTACTGGATGTGACAGAGCGTGAGGAGCAGGAAAAGTACCGGCGGGAGTTTACTGCCAATGTCTCCCACGAGCTGAAAACGCCGCTGACCTCCATTTCCGGCATTGCGGAGATCATGAAAAACGGCATTGTTCGGCAGGAGGATATTCCTCACTTTGCCGGAAAGGTCTACGACGAATCCCAGCGGCTGATTACGCTGATCGGAGACATCATCCGTCTTTCTCAGCTGGACGAAAACGAAGTGCCGCTGGAGCGGGAACAGGTGGATATGCTGGAGCTGGCACGGGACGTGGTGGACAGCTTGCAGTCTGTGGCACAGCAAAACGGCATTTTGCTGGCGGTGCACGGGACACATGGCGTGGTGTACGGCGTGCGCCGTGTGCTTCATGAGATGGTGTATAACCTGTGCGACAATGCGGTGAAGTATAACCGTGCCGGCGGCCGTGCGTGGGTCTCTGTGACAGCGGAGAAACAAACTGTTTCGGTTTCTGTGCGGGATACAGGCATCGGGATTCCGGATGCTCAGCAGTCCCGTGTCTTTGAACGGTTCTATCGGGTGGATAAGAGTCATTCCAAGGCGGTCGGGGGAACTGGTCTGGGGCTGTCTATTGTAAAGCACGGCGCTGTGCTGCACCATGCGGAAATCACGCTGCACAGCGAGCTGGAAAAGGGAACGGAGATCATCCTGAAGTTTCCGCAGAGCAGCATGTTCGATACGCAAAATGAAAAAAATTGAATTGGCGGAAAAAATACTTGACAATTTCGGCAGATTATGATATAATATTAGCACTGTCGAAATTGGGGTATAGCCAAGTGGTAAGGCAACGGACTTTGACTCCGTCATTCCGCTGGTTCAAATCCAGCTACTCCAACCATACGTAAAAAAGCACGCAGCTTCCGGTCTAATTCCGGAGGCTGCGTGCTTTTTGTTTGATTCTGTGATGGCGTTATCCCATCACCGGAGCAGGCGCTGTCTCCGGACAGTCCTGAAAATACGGCGGATAGCAGTGCAGGATTGCCTCGCCCTCCGTCTGGTAGTCCGCCGCACGCTTGGGGAAGTCGTGGGGATAGACTGCTGCCATTTTGGCAGCGAGGAGGTGAAGCACGCCGGTTTCCACAGGGTTTTGCAGCTTCTGACATGCCTCCTGCGCCAGTGCCCAATCCTCCAGATAGGCGGAGTCCTGTCTTTGACAGCGGAAATAGGCGAGGAACGCTTTGACCATGGGCTTTCCCATGAGGGTCAGTGTGTTTCCGTAGGCAGTGTCTGCCATGCGAAAATACTGCTCTGCTGTTTTTGAGTCGCCGGCGGAAAAATAGGTTAGCGCCAGATCGGTGTAAAACGTGGGCGCAATGCTGCATCCTTGTTCCCGACAGAGCGCAATCGCCTTGTTGTAGTAGAGCACCGCCTCAGTGAGTGCGCCGGTGCGCCGTTTGATTTCCCCCAGATAGTTGTAGACGGCGGCGATGTTCAGAGTGTACGGCTTAGTGCGCATCTCCGTCTTGGAAAAATAGTCCACGGACTGCATCAGAGAGGTAAAGGCGTGTTCCCAATCACCGGTGTAGATGTAGTATGCTCCGCGCAGCCGGTGATAGAACGCATGTTCCAGACGGTTCTGGGTGCGCTGGGAGATCATCAGACCGTCTTTGGTGCAGCGATCCAGCAGCTCGGTGTCGTGGAGCTGGAGGGCATAGTAGGCGGACTGCCGCATAAAGCGCAGCAGGAATGCAGCGTTCTGCTTGGTGTACGGATCAGACAGTCCGGAGTCCAGACACTTTTTTCCCTCAGTGTAATTTCCGGTCAGAATGCAATAGCGGCTCTTGGCGTGCATCAGACGGGCAAAGAACTCGTGAAACTGCGCAAAATCCGGATTCAGCCGGTGGTATTCCAGCAGGTCGTTTTCGATGTGCTCAAAGTAGTGCAGCACATTGCTGGACGGTGTGGCAGTTTCTCCGCCGGTGGCGTCCAGCACCGGATACAGTTCATAGTTCAGACCGGAGTATGCCTCGATGTTCCAGATCTCGTAACACAGGCATTTCTCCCGATTTCTGGCGTGCTGGTAGTGGAAGAGAATCGCCTTGAGAGAGGGCATGTCCATGTCTGTTTTCAGGCGCAGTTCCAGCGCTTCGGCGACTTTGTTGTGGAGAATGCGCCGGCGGGAGGGGGAGAGTTTCTCATAGATGTAGAGTCGCATCTTGCTGTGCACAAAGGTGATGTGCGGTTTTCCTTTCTCGCTCTTCTCCTGAATCAGGGCGTGTTCCTTCAGCTCTTCCAGATCGCTCAGCAGTTCCACGGAGTCCTGTTCATGGATCATGGTAAGGGTATTGAACGTGGCGAAATCGTGAAAGACGGAAATCGTGTCCAGCAGCGCACGTGCGGAGGGGGTCAGTCCGTTTAAGCGGTCATCCAGAATGCCCCGTGCAGAGAGAGATAGAAAACTGATGTTCTTTTGTTCCCGCAGATTGGCGGCCATCTCAGACAGGAAAAAGAAGTTGCCCTGTGTTTCCGCATAGATCTTTTCCAGCATTTCCGGCGTAAAATCGGCGTGGGAGACGTGCGCCTGTAAATAGCGTGCGGACTCCTCCAGCGTCAGCCGTTCCATGCGAAGCGGCAGCAGCAGTCCCTCTTTGGAGAGGGAACTGAAAAAGGTGATGGTGTCGTAGTCGGCGGTGGGCAGACTGGTGAGGACAAAAAAGATGTTGGGATTCCGCAGGCGGATGATGCTGGATACCAGTTCCTGTCCCATGGCATCCATGGCGTTGATGTTATCGAAATAGAACACCAGCCGTTTGGTGGCTGCCAGCTGTGTGATGATGCGCAGGATGCTGTTCTTGCAGGAGCGATAGCGAAAGCTTTTGGAGAGGTCATCTGTCAGCGGGATGTCCTCCGCCATAACACCGCCGAAGGTGGGAAAGAACTGCGCCACACTGTTGATGAAAGACTGCTGCAGCGAGATCTGCTGCATCTGAATGGCGCTATCTATTTGAAAGATGATGTCGTTCCACGATTGGAGCGGCATATTTTTTTCGGCGAGAAAACAGGTTGCTGCAAGCACCAGCGTAGTATCCTGTGGGATCTCCGTCAGAAATTGCCGTACCAGATAGCTCTTTCCTGCGCCGTGTTCGCCGGTGATGAGAACGTTCTGCATAGCAGCATAGGCAGTGCGCAGTTGGTTCAGCAGATCGCTGCGGAGCATTTCCGGTGCAGCATTCGGTACAGCTGGCTCTGCGGGCGGCTGCGGTACAGTTTCCGGTTCTGCCGAGGCGTCCAGCCAGTGGTTCAGCAGAACGTGATACAGATCGCTGGCTGCTTTGGAGGGCGCAATGCCGAACTCCTCCTCCAACAGCCGCTGAAGCTTCTGGTAGAGCTGTACGCCCTTGTGGAACAGCTCCTTTTTCTGATAGATTCCCATGAGCGCCATGTAAATGCGCTCGTCGAAAGCGTCCAGTGCGGTGTATCGCTCAAAGAGTTCCTCCGCCTGTTCAGTTTCCAGCGCATCGGACTGCATGTGCTGATAAATGGCGTTGAGGTAGCGTCCGCTGTAGAGGGCACGCTTCTCCTCCAGCCACTGGGTGTAGTTCTCCGCATTTTTGACGGAGAAGTCTTTGAGAAATTCGTCGTATGCGGGAAGCGAGCCGTCTGCGCTGCCGTCCAGGCTTTCGAGATCGGTGGATACCGCTGCCGATGGATTTAGCTGAAGCATGGACTTCTGCGGCGAGATGACCACCTCGTCATGAAACATTTTGCGGATGATATAAATGGCGTGGCGCAGGTTCTTTTTTGCAGTCAGCTCGTCCTCGTCCTCCCAGAGCAGGAGGGCAGCCTTATCACGGGAAATGGATTTTTCCACGGCAAGATAATAAAAGAGTGCCTCTGCCTTTTTATAAGGAAAGCGAATCAGCACGCCGCCCTCCTCGATTTTCGGAAATGAAAGCAGTTGTATCTGAATCATCATTGTCACCTGGTCTTTTTTTAAGTTTCACCCATTATAACATATTTCGATTTTGAATGCAACTAAAACTTTATTTTTTTTAGAAATGGATGCGGAATTTGTGCAAAAGCAAAAAGCAGCCCGGAAAACGTCTAAAATTCAACGCTGCGGATTCCGTCAACTCGATTTTCGTCGAATGGCAGCGTTTGGAATCAACGTTCTTTTGACAGGCGAGGGGTATAATGGGAACCAGAAAGCAGGACAGCCGACCGAAACGAGCGGGCGCAGTGCTTTTCCAGAAACCGAGGAGGGAATCACAATGAACTATAATCAGGCAGCAGAACAGGCAATGACAATTCGACTGGATATGGAGTTGCCGGAGTATCCGGAATTTGTGGAGGGCATTCGCCGTGCACCGAAACGGGAGTCCAAGCTGAGCGAATCCGATATCCGTCTTGCCGTAAAGAATGCGCTTCGCTACATTCCGGAGCGGTATCACGAGCAGATGGCAAAGGAGTTCTACGATGAGCTGATGGAACACGGCAGAATTTACGGCTACCGCTTCCGCCCGTCCGGCAGAATCTACGGCAAGCCAATCTCCGAGTACAAGGGAAAATGCATCGAGGGCAAGGCGTTTCAGGTGATGATTGACAATAATCTGGATTTTGAAATTGCCCTGTATCCTTACGAACTGGTCACCTATGGCGAGACCGGTCAGGTGTGCCAGAACTGGATGCAGTACCGGCTGATCAAAAAGTATTTGGAGGAACTCACCGATACCCAGACGCTGGTGCTGGAATCCGGTCATCCGGTGGGACTGTTCCGTTCCTCCAAGACCTCGCCGAGAGTCATCATCACCAACGGTCTGATGACTGGCTTGTTCGACGATCTGGAGAATTTCAACCGTGCCGCAGCTATTGGCGTGGCAAATTACGGGCAGATGACCGCTGGCGGCTGGATGTACATCGGGCCGCAGGGTATCGTCCACGGCACATTCAACACCCTGCTGAATGCCGGAAGATTGAAGCTTGGTATTCCCAAGGATGAAGATCTAAAGGGCAAGCTATTCATCTCCTCTGGTCTTGGCGGAATGAGCGGCGCACAGGGAAAGGCTGCTGTGATTGCCGGTGCGGTTAGTGTGATCGCAGAGGTGGACATCTCCCGCATCCAGACCCGATACGAACAGGGGTGGGTCAGCTGCATCATGGACAATCTGGACGAGATCGCAGCCACGGTGCAGGAAAAGCAGGAGAAAGGCGAGGCATACGCCATTGCCTACCACGGCAACGTCATCGACCTGCTGGAATACTGTCTGGCAAAGAACATCCACATTGATCTGCTGTCTGACCAGACCTCCTGCCACGTTCCGTATGACGGCGGATATTGTCCCCAGGGCATCTCGTTTGAAGAGCGCACCCGCATGCTGGCAGAAGAGCCGGAGGCATTTGTGGAACTGGTCAACCAGTCCCTTCGCCACCACTACGAACTGATCTGCCAGCTCTCCAAGCGTGGCACCTACTTCTTCGACTATGGCAACAGCTTCCTGAAAGCAGTGTACGATGCCGGAGAGAAGAGCATCTGCAAGAACGGCGTGGACGAAAAGGACGGATTTATCTTCCCATCCTACGTGGAGGACATCCTCGGACCGCAGCTGTTCGACTATGGATATGGTCCGTTCCGCTGGGTATGCCTCAGCGGGAAGCCGGAAGATCTGGCAGCCACCGACCGTGCAGCTATGGAATGTATCGACCCTAACCGCCGGTATCAGGACAGAGATAATTACGTCTGGGTGCGGGATGCCGAGAAGAACCATCTGGTGGTTGGCACACAGGCACGTATCCTGTATCAGGATGCGCTGGGCAGAATGAAGATTGCCCTGAAGTTCAACGAGATGGTGCGAAACGGCGAGATCGGGCCGGTCATGCTGGGAAGAGATCACCACGACACTGGCGGAACGGATTCTCCGTTCCGTGAGACCTCCAACATCAAAGACGGCTCCAACATCATGGCAGATATGGCAGTGCAGTGCTTCGCCGGCAACTGTGCACGTGGCATGAGTCTGGTTGCCCTGCACAACGGCGGCGGTGTCGGCATCGGCAAGTCGGTAAACGGCGGATTTGGCATGGTGCTGGACGGCAGCGAGCGTGTGGACACCATCCTCTCCATGGCGATGCCGTGGGATACCATGGTGGGCGTTTCCAGAAGAAGCTGGGCACGCAACGAAAATTCCATCACAACGTGTCTGGAATATAATAAGCTGTATCAGGGCACAGATCACATCACCATTCCGTATTGTGCTGATGATACAGTGATCGAAAAGGCGATTTCCGAATAAAGAAGGGAGCGGTTGACCATGAAACTAACAAAAGAAGAACAGGCAATGCTGGACGGCGAATTTGGTGCCGGTGTACAGCTTGCAATGAAAATACAGGTGGCAATCGGGGAGGCATACGATGCGCCGTATATGGTGCCCGTATCCAGAACCCATGTGGCGCTGAGCAATCAGGAGGCAGACCTCTGGTTTGCGGAAAAGCTGGTGGCTGGCGGTGCGACGTGCCGGGTCCGCCCCACCGTCAATCCCTCTTTCAACTGGGAGCAGCTCAGCTGCGTCACCAAACTGGAGCCGGAGGATGAGGCAATCGTCAAGCGAACCCATGCGGCATACAATGCGCTGGGTGCGATCATGACGTATGACTGCACGCCGTATCTGGAGAAGAATGTGCCTCGGTTCGGCGAGATCTGCTCTTTCTCGGAGTCCAGCTGCACCCCGTTTATGAATTCCGTATACGGTGCAAGAACCAACCGTGAGGCAGCACAGAGTGCTCTTTGCGCAGCGGTGACCGGCGTAGTTCCGTATTACGGCTACCTGCTGGACGAGAACCGCAAGGGTGAGATTCTGGTCCATGTGGAAGCCGACATGGAGAACGATTTCGACTATCAGCTGCTGGGCTACTTTGCGCCGCAGAAGATCGGGTTTAAGCTGCCGGTGTTTACCGGACTGAAAAATCCCACCAAGGAATCCCTCATGAATCTGGGTGCGCAGCTGAACACCGGCGGCAATGTGGCAATGTACCACATCGTCGGATTCACACCGGAGGCACCCACCATTGAGGCAGCGTTCCACGGCGAGGAAGTGCGGGAGGAGGTCACCATTACCAACGATGACCTGCGCTCCATGCAGTCCATGCTGACCGATCCGTACGGCAAGATCGATTTCGCCCTGTTCGGATGTCCTCACCTCACCATCGACCAGATCGGTGTCATTGCTGAGATGGTCAGGGGACAGAAGCTGGCAGTGCCGCTGTTTGTGATGACCTCCGGACTGTCGCTGGATCTGGCGAAGAAGATGGGCTACGAAGAGACGATTCGTCAGGCAGGCGGTCATATTTTCTCGGATACCTGTATGGATCAGCCATGCTGGAAGTTCCTGTACGGCAAGAAGGGCGTCACCGATTCGCCCAAGTGTGCATATTATACACGCCGCCGGCAGATGGAATTTGTGGTTGTCCCGCTGGAGCAGGCAGTAGAAGCTGCGCTGTGCGGCGAGATTCAGGGTTACCGAAAGTAAGCGAAGGGGGAACGAAGCACCATGAAAACTTATTCGTGTCATAAAATCTCAGAGGGATGTGCGGAGGGCGAGATTCTGCTCTCCAAGGACGACTTCTGTTTTTATCTGGTCGATCCGAAAACAGGCGTTGTGATTGAAAAGAGCCACTGCCTGTTCGGCAAGAGCATCGCCGGAAAGATTCTGGTTTTCCCCAACGGCAAGGGCAGCTCTGTGGTACAGGCGGACGGCATGTACCAGCTGAAAATGACGGGGATGGAACCCAAGGCAATGATCATTCAGAATCCGGACACCACGCTGGTGGCAAGCGCCATCATCATGGAAGAACCGCTGGTGGATCGGGTGGATCCGGAGTTCTATGCAAATATCAAGGACGGCGACAAGGTCGCAGTGGATGCGACCAATGGCGTGATCACCGTAAAGGAGGAAGCGTAAGATGAAAAAGACAGTCAGCGGAAACGAAGCCATTGCCTATGGCGCTTTGCGTGCCGGCGTGAAGGTGGTCAGCGGTTATCCGGGCACCCCCTCCACAGAAGTGATTTCCAGTTTGTTGAAGATGGATCTGCCGGGAACCTACGTGGAATGGAGTACCAACGAAAAGACAGCGTTTGAGGTGGCAGCCGGTGCTGCACTGGCGGGAAGCCGTGCGCTGTGCACCATGAAGATGTCCGGTCTGAACGTGTGCTATGACTCTCTGATCGGTATCGCTTATTCGGGATGTAAGGGCGGTCTGGTCGTCTATGTAGCAGACGATCCGGGTGTGACCGCCGGTATGTGCGAGCAGGACACCAGAGGCTTTGCCCTTATGTCGGATATGCCCATGCTGGAACCGTGCTCTGTGGCAGAGACCTACGAGCTGACCAAGTTTGCGTTCGAGCTTTCCGAGCAGATCGGCGGACCGGTGTTTGTGCGGCTGGTGACTAACAACTCCCAGTCTCACGCCTGCATCGAGATTGAAGAACGTATCCTGCCGCCGGAATCCCAGCCGCTGCCGGTACGGGATACCGCAAAGTTCACCAAGGCCGGCGCTGCCATCTGTATGACGCAGCACCGTGACCTGATCGCACGTCTGGCAAAGGCGGAGGAAATCATTGCACAGCAGGATCGGAACCGCATGCGTCTGGGCAAGAAGGATGGCGTCGGCATTATCTCTGTGGGCATCACCAACGGCTACCAGAATGAGGCACTGGAGAGTCTGTCGGAGGCTGGTGTGGATGTATCTGAGATCTCATCGCTGGAGCTGATCGCTTCTATTCCCTTTGCCAAGGAGAAGATCGAAACCATGATCTCCCACTGCTCCACCCTGCTGATCGCCGAGGAGCTGGAGGGACACATTGAGAAGTACGTTTACATGCAGGCGTATAAAATGGGCAAGCAGGTGAAGATTCTCGGCAAAGAGGACGGCACCTATGAGCGTATCGGCGAATACGATGCGCAGATTCTCCGCAAGGGTATCTGCAAGGCACTGGATGTTGCACTGCCGGAATGCTTCGCCGATTTCAAGGCTGCACCGGAGGACAACTGCACCAAGCGGCCCATCGGCTTCTGCGCAGGCTGTCCGCACCGTGGCACGTACATGGGCATTGAAGCCGGACTGAAGAAAGCCGGTCTGAAGAAGAAGGACGTGCTCATCACCGGTGACATCGGATGTACCATTCTGGGCATCAGCCCGCCTTTCGAAATCCTGTGGACAGAGCTTGCCATGGGCGCTTCGATTCCACTGGCACAGGGCTTTGCCTACAGCAATATCCCGTCCCCGATCATCGCCACCATTGGCGACTCCACGTTCTTCCACGCCGGTATGACCGGTCTGGTCAACGCCGTACAGCACCACATCAACATGACAGTAGTCATTCTGGACAACGGCTGGACTGCAATGACCGGCATGCAGGTCAATCCGGGTACCGTTCAGTCCTGTCAGATGGGCGAGTGGCAGCAGCTGGATCTGATTCAGGTAGTCAAGGGTCTGGGCATCTCCGAGGAGAACCTCTATGTGGTTGACCCATACGATCATCTGTCTGTGGCAGATGCCGTAAAGGAATGTCTGGAAAAGGATGGCGTCAGGCTCATCCTCTCCAGAAGAGAGTGTGCAATTCAGGCAGCGAGAAGAAAGGTCAAGTATTCGCCGGTCAAGGTCATTCCGGAAAAATGCATCATGTGCAGAAAGTGCATCCATGTTTCCGGCTGTCCGGCAATCACACTGGGCGAGAATTCCATTGCGCTGGATCCGTCCACCTGCAACAACTGCGGACTTTGCGCACAGGTTTGTCCGGTCGGTGCCATTGAAAAGCAAGCGGAATAAGAAAGGTGTGGTACGAAAATGAAGAACTATTTTGATATTTATATCGTCGGTGTCGGCGGTCAGGGCGTGCTGACCATTGCAGATATTATCACACTCACTGCCACACGGGAGAATGTGGACATCAACTATTATCCCACCAAGGGCATGGCACAGCGTGGCGGATTCGTCAAAGCGCAGCTGCGTATCGGCAGAGCGCCGGATACCTTTAGCCCCAGCATTAGCCAGAGAAGCGCCGATCTGGTGGTTTCCATGGAACTGTGCGAAACCCTCCGTGCCATCCGTTACGCCAAGCCCGATGCAGAATATGTGGTGCTGGGCGAAAAGTGGCTGCCCACGGATGTCATGCTGGGACACGGCGCATATCCGGAAAAGGAAACCGTGTGCAGCGAGATTCAGAAGGCAGGCGGTTCCTACAGCTACATTCGTTCGGAGGACGTGCCTTCTTATGCACGCCCGAACCTGTTCGTGCTCGGCGTGATCTTCGCCAACACAGCGCTGCGGAATCTGTTTTCTGTAGCGGACATTGAAGAAACCATCGCCAACCGCTGGCCGAAGGTGGCGGAGAGCAATCTCAAGACGTTTCGTGCCGGACTGGCATATGCAGCGGAAAAGGCTTAACTCATAGAACAATCAGAAAGGCAGGCTGAGGACAATGAATCTGGATGTAATGTTTTCCCCGAAGAGCACGGCGGTATTTGGTTCCGCTTCCCCCGGAAAGCTGGCAAACGTGCTGGTGCATCGCCTGATGGAGGGCGGTATGGAGACGATCTATGCGGTCAATCCCAAGGGCTTGGGCGTGGAAGCCGTGCCGGGATATACCTCGATTCTGGAAATCGAAGGGCCGGTTGATCTGGCTGTCATTGCAGCACCTGCCAAGACGGTGGCAGGCATCATGGAGGAGTGCGGACAGAAAGGCGTAAAGGCTGCCATTATCATCAGCTCCGGCTTCTCGGAAGCTGGAAACGCAGCAGGAGAAAAGGAGGTCATGGCGATCGCCGGAAAGTATGGCATTCGCTGTGTCGGCCCGAACTGTGCCGGACTGATCAACACCCACGGCAATCTGGTGGCAACGCTGGAAACTATGCCGCCCAAGGGAAGCATCTCCATGATCTCCCAGAGCGGTGCTGTGGGCGGTGAATTTATGGCACTGTCCGGCAACGATGGCGTGGGAATTGCCAAGTTCCTGAGCTACGGCAACGGCGCCGACCTGACCGTCATTGACCTGCTGGAATACCTGAAAACCGATGCGGAAACCAAGGTCATCGCTCTGTATCTGGAATCTGTCAAGGACGGCAGAGCCTTTATGGAGGCGGTCAAGCAGGCTGCACTGGTAAAGCCGGTGGTTGTCGTCAAGTCCGGCTGTTCCAGCATGGGACAGCGTGCGGCAATGTCCCACACCGGCGCTATGGCTGGCTCGGATGCAGTGTTCGATGCAGCGCTAAAGCAGTGCGGTGCCATTCGTGTGGATACGCTGAAAGAACTGTTTGAGGTCTGCAAGGGCTTCTCCCTGATGCCGCCCATGGAGGGACGGAAAATCGCCATCGTCACCAACTCCGGCGGTCCCGGTGTCATGACCACCGACCGTGCGGATAAGCTGAATATGCAGGTGCCGGAGACCTCGCCGGAGATCCGGACAGCACTGGCAGAATTCCTGCCCGCCTATGCCGGCATGAAGAATCCGGTGGATATCACCGTGGAGGGAACCGGCGAACAGTACGGCAGGGCAGCGCAGACCATGCTGCAGGAGATGGACGGCTCTGTGGTGATTTACGTGGGCACGCCTTACCTTCAGTCCATGCCGGTGGCAGAACAGATCGTGGCATCTTCGAAATCCGTTGGAAAGCCGGTGTGTGCAGTGATGCAGGTGGGTACCGATGTGACAGAGAGCATCGCCTATTTGCAGGCAAATGGCATTCCGTGCTATGAGATCGGTGAGGATGCAGCTTTTGTGCTGGAAAAGATGGCTGCCTACAGCGAGTGGAAACAGAGCGCAGGCGATGCCTCCTGTTTCGCTGCCGCAGAACCGGAGGGCAAGCTGTTCGAAACCTCGAATCGTTTGCTGGAACCGGAGGCAATGGCACTGCTGCAAAAGAATGGCATTCCCGTTCCGGACTATGCATTTGTCCGCACCAGAGAGGAAGCCATGGCAGCTGCTGCGGCACGGGATACCGAGCTGGTCATGAAAGTGGTTTCGCCGCAGATCATTCACAAGTCGGATGTGGGCGGTGTCATTCTGCACATCTCTACGCCGGAGCAGGCGGGAGAGGCGTTTGACCGTTTGGAAAAGATCGGCGAGGGAAAAGATTTCCGTGGCGCAATTCTCTGCCCCATGCTCAAGAGCGGTAAGGAAGTCATTCTGGGGCTGACCAGAGATTCTCAGTTCGGGCCGGTGGTTGCATTTGGCATGGGCGGTATCTACACCGAAGTGCTCAAGGATGTGACATTCCGTGTTGCGCCGGTTTCCGAGAAAACTGCCCGTGAAATGATCGGCGAGATCAAGATGTATCCGCTGCTGAAAGGCGTTCGTGGCGAGTCTGGCTGCGATCTGGATGCGCTGGCAAAAGCAATTGCCGCATTTTCAGAGCTGCCGTTCCGGTATCCGGATCTGGAAGAAGCCGACCTGAACCCCATCTTCCTGTATGAGGATGGACTGTGTGCCGTAGATGCGAGAATTTTGGGAAAGCGATGAGAGAGGAGATGTGTTCTCATGGAAAAACCGTTGATTTGGATCATTGATGAGGAGTGGCCGGATTATGAGCTGGAGAAGCAGCTCCTGAAGACAAAGTATCCGGACTGTGACATCCGCTTTTCCACCTACGACTATGCCGCAGATCTGGACGCATTCGGGGAAAACGCCGATGCCGTCATCTGTCAGGTATACGCTCCCATGCCGGCAGCCACCATTCAGCGCTTGAAAAAGTGCAAGATCATCGCTGTGTACGGCGGCGGTTATGATCGGGTGGATATTGCAGCAGCCAAGGAAAAGGGTATCTATGTCACCAACGTGTCCGGCTACTGCGCCGAGGACCTCTCCGATTATGTGATGGCTGCGATTTTTGCGGCAAACAAACATTTTCTGGTGGCAGAGGAAGCGCTTGCCGCTGGCAAGTGGGGTGCCAATGCGGTGGAGGACAAGGGCATTCGCCTGCGGGAATCCACACTGCTGATTGTCGGATGCGGCACCATCGGCAGCCTTGTGGCAAAGAAAGCACAGGTGCATCAGATGCATGTGATCGCCTATGACCCGTATGTCAGCAGGGAAGCGCTGGCGGAAAAAGGCGTGGAAAAGGTGGATACGCTGGAGGAGGGCTTCTCCCGTGCAGATTATGTCAGCGTCAACGCCATCCTCACGCCGGAAACTACCGGACTCATCACCTATGCGCAGCTGCGGCTGCTGAAGCCATCAGCATTTCTGGTCAATACTGCACGCGGCAAAGTCTTTGTGGAGGATGACCTCATTCGTGCCAAGCGGGAGGGGCTGTTCCGAGGAGCGATGCTGGATGTCATTTCCGCAGAGCCGCCCACGTATCAGGAGGAGATTTTCGACTGCGATGGGCTTTATGTCACACCGCATATCTCGTACATTTCCGTGGATTCCTTCGAGGAACTGAAGCGCCGTGCCTGCGGCAATGCCATTACCGCACTGGAGGGCGGCGTGCCGAGAGATTGGGTCAATCCGTAATGAGGGAGGAGAGAACATATGAAACCGTTGATCTGGATCATTGATGACGAATGGGAGAGCTACGCAATTGAAACCAAGGTCATTCAGGAAGCCTTCCCGAATGCGGAGATCGTGGTTTCCGGCCGCAGCTATCGGGAGGACGCAGAAAAATATGCGGAAAGCGCTGATGCCGTTCTGGTACAGGTGAGCATGCAGCTGGATGCGCCGCTGATTGCACAGCTGGAAAAGTGCAAGATCATCTCGGTGTACGGCGTAGGATACGATAACGTGGACGTGGATGCTGCTACTGCAAAGGGCATCGCCGTTGCCAACGTTCCTGGCTATTGCACCGAGGATGTGTCGGACTACGTGATCGCTGCCATCTACCACTGTAATAAGACACTGCTGGCATATGCCAAGAGCTGCCGTGGCGGTGCGTGGGGCGCAATGGCTGCCAAGCATCTGATTCACCGCATTGCCGGTTCGAAGCTGCTCATCATCGGGCTTGGCAGAATCGGCGGAGCCGTTGCCGCTAAGGCAAAGGCAATGCGCATGGAGGTGCTCTGCTACGACCCCTATGTTTCGTCGGAGCAGGCGCAGGCAACGGGTGTGAAAGCAGTTTCGCTGGAGGATGGTCTGGCGCAGGCGGATTATGTCAGCCTGAACATGCGTCTGACTGAGGAAACCAAGGGCTTTCTGAGTACCGAGGCGTTCCGGCAGATGAAGCCGACTGCCTATCTCATCAACGCCTCCCGTGGCGGAACAGTGGATGAGGCTGCGCTGATCGGGGCAGTGCAGTCCGGGGAGATTGCCGGTGCTTGTCTGGATGTTCTCTGTGAAGAACCGCCGAAGCCGGACAATCCCATGCTCCATACAGACGGGATTTTTGTTACACCCCATATCTCCTATTTAACACAGTCCTCTCTGGACGAATTGCAGCGCACTGCTGCAGCAAATGCAGTTGCTTTCCTGCGGGGAGAGCCGGTTGCGTCAGTGGTCAATCCGGAGGCGGGCGAAAAAAAGGACTGATGGTTTATGATGAAGAAGGATTCACCGACTATGACCGCAGCAGAACTGCTGGTGCGGTGTCTGGAAAATGAAGGCGTGAAATATATCTTCGGGATTCCCGGAGAGGAGAATCTGGACGTCATGCAGGCGCTCCGGAATTCCTCCATTCAGTTTATCACCACACGGCACGAACAGGGCGCAGCATTTATGGCGGATGTCTATGGCAGACTGACGGGAAAGGCAGGTGTCTGTCTTTCCACGCTGGGGCCGGGCGCAACCAATCTGGTCACCGGCGTGGCAGATGCCAACAGCGACGGCGCACCGCTGGTTGCAATCACCGGTCAGGTGGACACCAACCGGATGCACATCACCTCCCACCAGTTCCTGGATCTGGTGCAGATGTTTACGCCCATCACCAAGCGCAGCAAGCAAATCGTCCGTCCGGACTCCATCAACGAGATCGTGCGGATCGCATTCAAGTATGCCGAGAGCGAGAAGCCCGGTGCAGCGCACATCGATCTGCCCAATGACATCGCAAAGCTGCCCGTCCCTGAAGATCCCAACGTCATGCCCATGCGCCACACCGCAGTGCATCAGGAGCTGACAGGCGTGGCAGATGTGGAAAAGGCTGCCGGTCTGATCTTTCAGGCAGAGCATCCGGTGATTCTGGCAGGACACAGTGCCGTTCGTGCCCATGCAGCAGAGGCGCTGACAAAGTTTGCGGAGCAGTTGAAAATTCCGGTCATCAATACCATGATGGCAAAGGGCATCATCCCCATGGACAACCGGTATTCTATGGGAACTATGGGCATTCCCCAGCTGGATTTCCAGAACGTCATGCTGGATAACAGTGATCTGGTCATCGCCGTGGGATACGATATCGTGGAGTTCTCTCCGTCGAAGTGGAACCGCACTCAGAACCACAAGATCATCCATTTGGACGTGCGTCCGGCGCACATTCACAGCCTGTACCAGCCGCAGGTGCAGGTAGTGGGGGATATCTCCGATTCGCTGGAGAAGATTGCTGTCCGCTGTCATCGGGAGAACGAGCCGGAGCTGTTTTTCCGGCTGAAAAAACTGATGCTGGAGGACTACAGCGCCGCAGAATCCGATGACGGATTTCCCATCAAACCCCAGCGTGTCCTGCACGACATTCGGCAGGTGCTGGGACAGGAGGATATCCTGATCTCTGATGTGGGAGCACACAAGATGTGGATCGGCAGACAGTACAACTGTTACCATCCCAACACCTGCATCATCTCCAACGGCTTTGCCTCCATGGGCATCAGCGTGCCGGGCGCAATCGCTGCGAAGCTGATCTATCCGGAGAAAAAGGTGCTGGCAGTGTCCGGCGACGGCGGGTTCATGATGAACTGTCAGGAGATGGAAACCGCACTGCGCATTGGTGTGCCCATTGTGGTGATGATTTTCAACGACAGCGGCTATGGGCTGATTCGCTGGAAGCAGGAGGATCACTTCGGTTCCAGCTGCTTTACGGATTTCACCAATCCGGATTTCGTGAAGTTTGCGGAGAGCATGGGCGCAAAGGGTTACCGCATTCAGAGCGCCGAGGAAATTATTCCGGTGCTGGAGGATGCATTTTCCCAGAACGTGCCGTGCATCATCGACTGTCCCATTGACTACAGCGAGAACACACGCCTTTCCGAACGGCTTCAGAAAATGGATGCATGGATTGCGGAGCGTCTGTGATCGTCTTTGAAAGGAGTGTTCCCCATGGCAAAATTATTCGAATTGGAATCTTATGATGGCAGGCAAATTGTACTGCATAAGAACACCAAGGAATTGTGTGTTTCGGTTCGGGTATCGCTGGATTATCTTCCGGATTTGGAAAATCGGACGACCTGTCATTTGGATTTGCTGAAAGGAAATGATCAGCATCACAGCTGGGAATCGGCTTTTCATGCTATGGGTGAGGCGCTGCGGAATACATTGGCAGAGAATCCGTGGAGAGTTGCCTCCCACAATCCGTATTATGGTGAAGAGGGCATTGCAGATGCCTCGCTCATTTAAGAAGGTGAACAGAATGAACATCAACATTGACCGTCTGGAAAAGAATTTGCAGGAGCTGGGGAAGATCGGCAGAAATGCCCGTGGCGGAATTGACCGTGCTCTTGGCTCGCAGGCGGATCGGGAGGCACGGCAGTGGATTCTGTCGTACTGGAAGAGTCACCTGAACGTGGACATCCAGATCGACGGCATCGCCAATCTGTGGGCATTTGCAGCGGGAACAGAACCCCTTCCGCCCATTGTGTTCGGCTCGCACCACGATGCTGTGCCGGACGGCGGAATGTTTGACGGTGCTCTTGGTGTGCTGATCGCCACGGAGATTCTGGAAACCCTGCAGGAAAACGGTATGAAAACACGCCATCCGTTCGGGCTGGTCAGCTTCACCGGAGAAGAGCCGAATCCGTTTCAGGTGTCCACACTGGGAAGCAAGGTGCTCAGCGGCCGGCTGACACGGGCGGATCTGGAACGGCTGCGCAACCGTATCGACGGCTCGGATTTACAGAGTTGTATGCAGCAGATCGGCGGAGATATCACTAAGGCGGACGATATCCGGATTCAGCCGGAGCAGATTCGGGCATTTTTGGAGTGCCACATCGAGCAGGGCTGTCGGCTGGAGGAAAAAGGACTGCACACGGCATCGGTCAGCTGCATCACCGGTATCTATCGGGAGGACATTGTGTTTACCGGCGAGGCAAACCATGCCGGCACAACTACGATGAAGCGCCGGAAGGATGCGTTCAATGCAGCAGCGGAGTTCTCCCTTGCCTTTGAGAAGCTGCTGCGGGAACGTGCATCCGATGATGTTGTGGGAACGGTGAACAACCTCACCATGGAACCAAACGCCGTGGGCATTGTGCCGGGAACGGTAATGCTGACCATGGAGATCCGCACTTGTTCGGAAACCGTGACGCATGAGATCGCTAAGGCAATGGATGCAGTCTGTGAGAAGATTCAGCGGGAGCGTGGCGTGGAGATTCGCCGCCGCCTGAATCTGGATCAGCCGCCCATGCCCATGGATACACAGGTGCAGCATTTTGTGCAGGAGGCAATGCTGGAAACCGGCGAGGGCGATCAGGTGCTGGTGAGCATGGCGGGACACGATGCCGCCAATATGCAGCGTGTCACTAAGGGCGGAATGATCTTCACCCGAAGCGTGGGCGGAAAGAGCCACTGCCCACAGGAATACACCGAACCGGAGTCCATTCGGCGCACGGGCAACGCCATGCTGCTGGCGCTGCTGAAAATGGACGAGGGACTAGACTGAGAAAGGAAGCGGGAAAAATGACGGTACTGTATCAACCTCAATATGTATATCTGGACCATGCATTTCAGAAGGGCATGGGTGTCCTTTGCGAGGACGGGAAAATCAAGGAAACCGGAACGCTCGAATTGCTGGCGCAAAAATATCCGGAGGCGAAGCGAGAGGTTTGGGACAATCTGGTGATGACTGCCGGTACTGTCAATGTACATAACCACTGCTTCCAGAGCCTGCTGCGTGGTCTGTCCTGCGACCGCCCGTTTCTGGAGTGGCGGGATGAGGCGCTCTACCGGTTCTCGCCCCGTCTGACCAGAGAGGACATCTACCGTGGTGCGGTCTTTGCATTCAGCGAGATGATGAAGTGCGGTGTGACCACAGTGAGCGATTTCTTTTATATGCACACTTACGGCAGAGAAAGTGATGAGATGATCGTGAAAGCTGCGCAAGATGTGGGCATTCGTCTGGTGCTGGCACGCACCATGTACGACTGGGACGGCGCACCGGCTGGCTATGTGGAGGACGTTGCCACGGCAACGGAGAACACACGGGAGCTGATGAAGAAATACAACGGCACCGGCGACCAGATGGTTACGGTTCTGCCGGCACCCCACAGCCTTCATGCAGCTTCTACAGAGATGGTACTGGCAGGGCATCAGCTGGCACGGGAGATGGGCTGCTGCTATCACATCCACGTGGCAGAGGAACCGTTCGAGGTGGAACAGGTGATGCGGGAACACGACGGTATGACGCCCATCGAATATCTGGATCACATCGGCGTGGTGGATGACAGCATGGTCATCGTCCACGGCGTCTGGCTCAAACAGGCGGAGATCGAGCTGCTGGGCAGAAAGGGCGGAAAGCTGGCATATTGCCCGTCCAGCAACATGTTTTTAGCAGACGGCATCACCAATCTGGTGGACATGAAGAAGAGTGGTGTGCCCATCGGACTGGGAACAGACGGCGCTTGTTCCAACAACCGCATCAGTGTCTTTGAGGAGATGCGCATGGCAGCGCTGCTGCAAAAGGCATCCACCCTCAACGCCATGTGCCTGAATTATGAGGATGCGTTCCGCATGGGAACGGAGGACGGCGGAAAGCTGCTGGGACTGCCTGTCGGTGAAATCAAGGCGGGGAATTATGCCGACTTTGTGGGCGTGCGAACGGATGTCATGTCTATGCAGCCCATCTCCGATTCCGGCGAACAGATTTTACCGAATCTGGTGTACTCCATGCAGCCGGATGCCATTGCACGTGTGGTGGTCAACGGTGAAACCACCATGCAGGACGGCAAGCTGCTGCGCATCAGCGAACCGGAGGTTCTGGAAATGGTACAGCAGACCATGCACAGCATTGGCGCATAATCACAGATCGAAAAGAGGGTGCAGCAATATGAAAACCATGGTATACAACATCGGGCAGCTTGCCACGCCGCTGGGGACTTCCGCACGCCGGGGCAAGGAGATGGGCGAGCTTCGGGTGCTCTCCAATGCAGCAGTGTATGCAGAGGACGGCATAATCCGTGCAGTGGGCAGTCAGGAAGAGGTGCTCCGAGAACACCCTCTGACAGAGATGGATTGCTGCATGGATGCCGGACAAAAGGCAGTCATTCCCGGCTTCGTGGACTCCCACACTCACTTCCTCTTTGGCGGATATCGGGAGCAGGAGTTTCTCGACCGCATTGCCGGTACGCCCTATCTGGAATTGCTGCGGCGTGGCGGCGGCATTCAGGCGACCGTCTCTGCCACACGGGAGATCAGTCGGGAGGAAATGAAGCGCCTTGGCAAACAGCGGATGCGTGAGATGCTGGCACAGGGCGTGACCACCATGGAGGGTAAGAGCGGTTACGGACTGGACGAGGCATGCGAACTGAAAATGCTCTCTGTCATGCAGGAACTGAAACAGGAGAGCTGCATGGATTTGGCGGTCACCTATCTTGGCGCTCATGCCGTTCCGCTGGAATACACCGGGCGCTCCAAGGAATACGTTCGCTTTCTGACGGAGCGGATGCTGCCCATGATCCGGGAACAGCATCTGGCGGAATTTTGCGATGTCTTTTGTGAGGACGGCGTCTTTGACATCGAAGAGACCCGTACCATTCTACAGGCGGCAAAGCGTCTGGGTTTTGCTCTGAAGCTTCATGCAGACGAGATCGAGTGCCTTGACGGTGCAGAGCTTGCTGCAGAACTGGGCGCAACTTCCGCCGATCACCTGCTGGCAATCTCCGACAATGGCATTGCAGCGCTGGCGGAGAAGCATGTGGTGGCAACGCTGCTGCCCAACACAGCGTTCTGTCTGGCGAAGCCATACGCACCGGCTCGAAAGCTTATCGACGGCGGTGCAGCGATAGCGCTGGCAAGCGACTACAATCCGGGAAGCTGTTTCTCCAACTCTATTCCGCTGATGCTGGCGCTGGCAGTCATTCACATGCACATGTCTATGGAGGAGGCGCTGACGGCGCTGACGCTGAACGGTGCTGCTGCACTGGGATATGCGGACACCATTGGTTCCATTGAGGTTGGCAAGAAAGCAGATCTTTTGATCTTGCGGTATCCCAGCTATCAGTTTTTGGTCTACCACACAGGTGTCAATCAGGTGGAGCACGTCATCAAGGCAGGCAGGATTCTGGAGGGAGGAAAGATATGAGCTATGTCATTATCACGCCGGAACAGATGCAGACCAGCCGCTGGAGCGGCGGTTCTACCACGCAGATGATGATCTTTCCGGCGGGCAGTTCCTATCGCAATCGGGACTTCCGGTTCCGCATCAGCAGTGCTGCGGTGGAGGATGCGGTTTCCGTGTTCACCAAACTGGACGGCGTAGAACGATTCCTCACGGTGCTGGAGGGGAAGATCTCCCTCCGCACTGGCGTATCAGAGCCACAGGAGCTGAACGCCTACGACACCATCCATTTTCATGGCGGAGATGATACCGTCAGCGAGGGGCAGTGCGTGGACTTCAATCTGATGCTGCGGGGCTGCAGAGGGGTGCAGAAAGCGTATTTTTGCCAGGGCAAGGATTTGTTCTATGCGGCAAAGCAGGCGCACAGCATGCTGTATTGCCGGGACACAGACATGACGCTGAAGCTTGGCGACGAGGAGATTCGCCTGCCGGTGGGAAGCCTGTTTGTGCGGGAACCGTCGGAACAGGAGGAGGTCATCGAGCTGCTGCCGGGGAAGCCGGCGTATGTGGTGATTGCCGAGGCGTTTTGCTGAGCTGTTTTCCAAAATGAAATCAGTGTAAGGGTGGAGTGATCCGCCCTTTTTTGCTATAAAAAAGATGGAAATAGATTCTTAAATTTCAACGCAGTTTCGACACTTTTTAGACGTTTCCTTTGTATAATAGAATCAGAAAAATACAGCAGCGTGCAAAGAAAAAGAGAGAACAACGGCGTTCGGCATGCGGGACAGCTTTCCCATTCCGGATGCCGCTTTTTATTTGCCATCAGTATTTTTTAGAGCTTGTATTCATAGGAAATATATGCGGATTTTCGAGCAAATTTTTTTG
>OOAM01000605.1_pt1 | contig 32411 bp, 27 predicted proteins | sample 1671131 | NCBI WGS metagenome assembly OOAM01 (sample SAMN06348125, study PRJEB24527) | human gut metagenome | biome: human gut; feature: ankylosing spondylitis patient; material: feces | host: Homo sapiens | place: China | collected 2015-10 | reverse complement strand
AAACCGATGGTTCTATAACGAAAAAGAGGATGCATCATTTTGACACATCCTCTTTCATATTTAAGATTTTGTAAGTCTGAATTACAATTTCGGACCAGCAGCAACCAAAGCCTTACCAGCTTCGTTACCTGTAAACTTAGCGAAGTTCTTGATGAAACGTCCAGCCAAGTCTTCAGCTTTCTTAGTCCATTCAGCAGCATCAGCGTAAGTGTCACGCGGATCCAAGATCTTCGGATCAACACCCGGCAATTCTGTCGGAACAACGAAATCGAAGTAAGGAATAGTCTTAGTAGGAGCTTTTTCGATAGAACCATCCAGGATAGCGTCGATGATACCACGAGTATCACGGATAGAAATACGTTTGCCAGTTCCGTTCCAACCAGTGTTAACCAAGTATGCTTTTGCACCAGTCATTTCCATCTTCTTAACCAGTTCTTCTGCATATTTAGTAGGATGCAAGCTCAAGAAAGCAGCACCGAAGCAAGCAGAGAATGTCGGAGTCGGTTCAGTGATACCACGTTCTGTACCAGCCAACTTAGCAGTAAATCCAGACAAGAAGTAGTACTGAGCCTGTGCAGGATTCAAGATAGATACTGGAGGCAATACACCGAATGCATCAGCAGACAAGAAGATAACTTGTTTAGCGTGAGGACCCTTAGAAGTAGGTTTCACGATGTTTTCGATGTGGTGGATAGGATAAGAAACACGAGTGTTTTCAGTTACGCTCTTATCTGCGAAGTCAATCTTACCGTTAGCGTCTACTGTTACGTTTTCCAACAGAGCGTCACGTTTGATTGCGTTGTAGATATCTGGTTCAGATTCTTTATCCAGGTTGATAACCTTAGCGTAGCAACCACCTTCGTAGTTGAATACACCTTCGTTATCCCATCCGTGTTCGTCATCACCAATCAACTTACGTTTCGGGTCTGTAGACAAAGTAGTCTTACCAGTACCAGACAAACCGAAGAAGATAGCTGATTCAGTTTCTTCCATGTTAGTGTTAGCAGAGCAGTGCATAGAAGCGATACCACGCAACGGGTTGAAGTAGTTCATCATAGAGAACATACCTTTCTTCATTTCACCACCGTACCAAGTGTTCAGGATAACCTGTTCTTTAGTAGTCAAGTTGAACACAACTGCAGTTTCTGAGTTCAGACCCAGTTCTTTGTAGTTTTCAACTTTAGCCTTAGAAGCGTTGTAAACAACGAAATCAGGTTCGAAGTTTTCCAACTGTTCTTTAGACGGACGGATGAACATGTTAGTTACGAAGTGAGCCTGCCATGCAACTTCCATGATGAAACGAACTTTCAAGCAAGTAGCTTCGTTAGCGCCGCAGAAACCATCAACAACATACAATTTCTTGTTTGACAATTCTTTAGCAGCCAATTCTTTCAATACATTCCAAGTTTCTGTAGTTACAGGCTTGTTGTCGTTTTTATATTCTTCAGAAGTCCACCATACAGTGTTTTCACTTGTAGCGTCTTTTACCAAGAATTTATCTTTAGGAGAACGACCAGTGTAGATACCAGTCATTACGTTTACTGCACCCAGTTCAGTTACCTGACCTTTTTCGAAGCCTTCCAAACCTGCTTTTGTTTCTTCTGCAAACAATACATCGTAAGAAGGATTGTGTACGATTTCTACGGTTCCAGTGATACCGTACTTAGTAAGATCTAAATTTGCCATTGTTCAAATGATTAATTTGGTTATTATATCAAATGTTTATTGTCTAAATCTGTAAGCCTAATCTGCTTTTTCTGCTCTTCAACATCTCCTTGTTTTAGGCGCTACAAAAGTAGTAGATATTTTTAATTCAAAGAAGTGATTACAGAAAAAAATCCGTAATCATTTAAAGATTTATACTTGTGTAACAAAATTGTCAAATCCACATTACAAATCAATTTTATTTTGTTTCTTTGCAGACTGAAATCTAAATAATAAAACCCCTAAGAACCTGAAAATGTTTATGAAAATAATCAACTTTAACCAAAGCAACAGCCTTTTCAACCAGTTTCTTTCTGAAATCCGCGACGTACATGTACAAGGTGACCGCATCCGCTTCCGACGCAACATTGAACGTGTGGGTGAAATCATGGCATACGAAATCAGCCAGACCCTTCCCTACCATCCGGTATCCGTACAAACCCCACTCGCCACAGCCGTAGAGAACATACCTTCCGAACAGCCCGTAGTAGCTACCATCCTTCGTGCAGGACTTCCACTTCATCAGGGATTTATCAATTATTTCGACCATGCGGAAAATGCCTTCGTTTCTGCTTATCGTAAGTACATCAATGAAGACAACTTTGATATCCACATTGAATACATTGCTTCTCCGCGACTGGACGGAAAGATTCTGATTCTGACCGATCCGATGCTGGCTACCGGCAGTTCCATGGAATTAGCCTACGAAGCTTTACTTACCAAAGGAGAGCCAGCGCATATACACATTGCTTCGGTCATTGCCAGCCGTCAAGCCATCGAGCATATCAAAAAAGTATTCCCGGCTGAAAAAACCACCGTATGGTGCGGCGCCATCGACCCGGAACTGAATGCTCATTCCTATATCGTGCCGGGACTGGGAGATGCAGGCGATTTGTGTTATGGAGAAAAAGAATAAAGACAAAAAAGGAGCCAGACGAAAAAATCACTGGCTCCTTTTCTTTTTATCATGTCAGATTTATTTAATCTCCCACGTATCATTCGTTTCCAGCAATTCGGCAAACGTGTGATACTTTTTCTTGGCTGAAACCTCTTCAATCTGGGCTTCTACTGCCTCATCGTATGTCGGTGCATCCACATCACGAATCACACCCAAGGCTATCGGGAAATCCGGGCCTTCCATCAGCGCAAGTTTCAACTGAAGGGTGTGATCTTCACAATGGGCATCGTGCACTAAGATGTCTTTTTCCGTGATACCGTTCTCACCCAGTTTCACCACTTTCAGCCCGAAGCCTTCCTGCATCAGACCGAATTCTTTGTTCGGACCGAAGAGCATAGGCTTACCGTGCTCCAGATAAATCGCATTGCGTTCACGATCTTCCTTCTTGGCCACCGCATTGTGCGTACCGTCATTGAAGATGACACAGTTCTGCAATACTTCCACTACCGACGTACCTTTATGACGGGCAGCTGCTTTCAGCACTTCCACAGAGGGACCGCCATCTACTGCCGCACAACGGGCAAAGAAACGGCCGCGAGCTCCGAAACACAATTCTGCCGGACGGAAAGGATCTTCCACCGTACCGTAGGGAGAAGATTTACTTACAAACCCACGGGCTGAAGTCGGAGAATACTGTCCCTTGGTCAATCCGTAAATACGGTTATTCAACAGGATGATGTTAATATCTACATTACGACGGATAGCATGGATAAAATGGTTACCACCGATGGCCAGGCCGTCACCGTCACCGGAAATCTGCCAGATAGTAAGATTCGGATTAGCCACCTTGGCTCCCGTAGCAATGGCAGCCGCACGTCCGTGAATGGTGTGCATGCCATACGTATTCATGTAATAAGGCAAACGCGAAGAACATCCGATACCGGAAATCACCGCAATTTCATGGGGAGGTACTCCCAGTTCGGCCAAAGCCTTGTGAAAAGAATTCAGGAAAGCGTGGTCGCCGCAGCCCGGACACCAGCGAGGCTGTCCGGATTTGTAATCTGCTGCCGTATATTTTGTTTCACTCATTGTTATTCCTCCAGAATATTTATTGATGAATCATTAAAAAAGTTGACTGAAAGCCTCTACCAGCTCTTTTACTACGAACGGCTGGCCTTTTACCTGATTGAACTGATGCAGGTGAATACCTTCCACTTTCATGCGGAGATAACCTGCCAGCTGTCCCATATTTTGTTCGGCCACCACGATGGTCTTGTATTTCCGCAATACTTCGGCTGTATTTTTCGGCAACGGATTGATAACACGGAAATGTGCCAGTGCTGCTTTCTTTCCCATGGCGTTCAACTGATCCATGGCAGAATGCAAGTGCCCGTAAGTACCTCCAAAGCCTACAATCAGCAAATCGGCATCCGGATTGCCTTCCACCGTAAGCGGCGGCAATGAATCGGCAATTTTTTCCACCTTTTCGGCACGCAATTTCGTCATCAGGAAATGGTTTTCCGGTTCCGTAGAAATGGCTCCGGTTTCGTTGCTCTTTTCCAATCCTCCGATACGGTGCATAAATCCCGGAGTACCCGGTGTAGCCCAGTAACGCACACCCGTCTGCGGGTCACGCTGGAACGGTGTCCATGAATCAGCCATTTCCGGCTTCACGTAAGGCGGACAGATGGATGGATAAGTATTCAAATCGGGCAGACGCCATGCGGCAGAGCCATTGGCAATATAGGCATCGGTCAACAGAACGACCGGAGTCATGTGTTCCAGAGCAATCTTGCAGGCCAGATAAGCCGCATCAAAACAGTCGGTCGGTGAAGAAGCGGCTACCACAGGCATCGGGCTTTCTCCATTACGTCCGAAAAGTACCTGAAGCAAGTCGGTCTGTTCTGACTTGGTCGGCAGTCCGGTAGAAGGGCCTCCACGCTGTACGTCTACAATCACCAGCGGAAGTTCCGTAATCACCGCCAGGTTCATGGCCTCACTCTTCAAACAGATACCCGGTCCGGAAGTGGTCGTTACAGCCAGTGCCCCGGCAAACGAAGCTCCTACGGCAGAAGCACATCCGGCAATCTCGTCTTCACACTGCACCGTTTTCACGCCCAACGATTTATGTTTGGCCAGTTCATGCAGAATATCCGTAGCCGGGGTAATCGGATAAGAACCCAGATACAATTGTAAGCCTGCTTTCTCGGCAGCTGCCATCAGGCCGTATGCAGTAGCTTTGTTGCCGTTGATGTCCATGTATTTTCCCGGCTCTTTCTGTGCCTTGCTTGGCACGGTATAACTCATCGATACAGAAGCATGAGTGTTTTCACCAAAATGATAACCGTCGTAAAGCACCTTCACATTAGCTTCAGCAATTTCCGGTTTCTTGGCAAATTTCTCGCGCAGGATTTTTTCGCCCACCTTCACATCACGATGGAACAGCCAGCATACCAGCCCCAAAGCAAACATGTTCTTTGTACGCAAGATAGACTTGTTGTCCAGCCCGCTATCCTTCAGGCTTTCCTTACACATAGTAGTGATAGCTGCCGACACGACTTCATTCTTGATACCCAGTTCCGAGAAAGGATTTTCCAACGTAAACTTAGCCTTTTCCAGGTCACGTTTGGTAAATGAATCGGAGTCGATGATAATTACCGCCTGCGGTTTACAAAATTTATATTGTGTTTTCAAGGCTGCCGGATTCATGGCTACCAGCACATCGCACTTATCGCCAGGAGTATAGACCTTTCCGGCACCAATATGCACCTGAAAGCCAGACACACCAGTCAATGAACCTTGCGGGGCGCGAATGTCCGCCGGGTAATCCGGGAATGTACTGATATCGTTTCCTTCGGTTGCCGAAATATTGGAAAACATATTACCGGCCAGTTGCATTCCGTCACCGGAATCCCCCGAGAAACGGACTACTACCTCGTCCAGTTCCTTGACAATCATTTCTTCTGCCATATCGTATTTATTTAAAGTTCACAAAATCAATTTTGGCAAAAATGGGGAAGTTCCGTAAAAAAACAAAATAAATCGGGAGATATTTTCTGCAGCCTCTCAAAAACGCAAGTGCATTTGATATAAAACGCAAGTGCGTTTCACTTCAAACGCAAGGACGTTTGATCTTAAACGCAAGTGCGTTTTGGATGGAACGCAAGTGCATTTTTTCACGCTCGTCAATGTGCAGACCTTCACGATGGATTGATATTATATAACAAGTTAAATATCAACCAATTACTAATCAATCATAAATTTTGCAGCAGACTATTGAATCAAGCCCTCGACACTACCTTATTATATTGTACTATAAAAATCCCTTCAAAAGCTACCTAAAATAAATTTAAAATCAAATTTAAGACCATAATCACCACTCTGTAAAAAAGAAAATTACCCTCTTGTATTTTTGCTTTTTCAGGCAAAAAGAATAACTTTGTTTATTAATCAAAAAACGACTTATAATGAAAGAATTTCTTCGAAGTACCCTGGCCACCATTACAGGTGTACTGATTTGCGGGTTTATCTTTATCATCCTGGGTGTCACCATGCTGGCAGGAATTGTGGCTTCTTCTGAAAGCGAAACCTTAGTCATGCCCAATTCTGTTTTTACACTCGAACTGAAAGGCACCGTTCAAGAACGCTATCAGCCTAGCCCCGTAGACCAGTTCTTTGAAGACCAGATTTCTACATACGGACTGGAAGATATTCTGAGCTCTATCCAAAAAGCCAAAGAAAACGAACAGATTAAGGGTATCTACCTGCATACCGGAGCATTGGCATGTTCTACTGCCTCTTTACAGGCCATTCACCGCGCACTGGCCGATTTCAAGCAAAGCGGTAAGTTTCTGATTGCCTATGCCGACATGTATACACAAGGCGGTTATTACCTGGCCAGTGTAGCCGACAAGGTAATTGTGAACCCTGTAGGAAGTCTCTCCTGGCACGGACTGGCCAGCGAGACCATGTTCCTGAAAGATTTTCTGGCCAAAATCGGAGTCAAGATGCAGATATTCCGTGTAGGCACCTACAAATCGGCCGTTGAACCGATGACCAATACCGAAATGAGTCCGGCCAACCGCGAACAGACTCAAGCCTTTCTGGAATCTACCTGGAAGAGCATTGTGGACGATGTAGCAGCTTCCAGAAATATTTCAGTCGATTCCTTGAACTTATTAGCTGACAAGAATATGGACTTGCGCCCAGCTGAAGACTACGTGCATTGCGGACTGGCCGACACACTGATGTACAAGGATGAAGTACTTAGCTACTTAAAATCGCTCGCCGGACTGACCGAGGAAGACGATCTCCACACCCTGAGTCTGGATGAAATGACTCGTGTAAAATCGGCCACCCCGAAAAGCAAGACCAGAGATGTGGTAGCCGTTTATTATGCTTACGGAGAAATTGACAACGGTTCCTCTTACGATGAAGGTATCAACTCTGAGAAGATGACGAAAGACTTGCGCGATTTGCGTAAGGACAAAAACGTGAAAGCGGTCGTGCTCCGCGTGAACTCTCCGGGAGGAAGTGCCTATGGTTCGGAACAGATTTGGCGTGAAGTGAACTTGCTGAAAGCTGAAAAACCGGTCGTAGTATCAATGGGTGACTATGCTGCTTCCGGCGGTTACTACATTTCTTGCGCTGCCAACAAAATCGTGGCTGAACCGACTACTCTGACCGGTTCCATCGGCATCTTCGGTATGATGCCCGACGCTTCAGAATTACTGACCAATAAACTGGGACTCCATTTTGACGGAGTCAAGACACATAAGATGGCCGACATGGGCAGCATGAGCCGTCCGTTCAATGCAGAAGAATCGGCCCTGATGCAACAGATGGTGAACCAGGGATATGCCTTGTTTACCAAACGCTGTGCCGAAGGACGAAATATCCCGTTAGAGGAGCTCTGCAAGATTGCGGAAGGCCGTGTATGGACCGGAAGTATGGCCAAAGAGCTGAAACTGGTAGACGAACTGGGGGGACTGGATACTGCCATCCAACTGGCTGCCGAACTGGGGAAAGTAAAGGACTATAAACTGAAAAGCTACCCGGCTAAGCAGGATTTCCTGACAGAACTGCTGAACACCCGCACTGACCGCTACATTCACGGCCAGTTGCAGGAAACTTTCGGTGAATATTATCAAGGCTTTGAGTGGTTGCGCCACGTGGAACAGTCCGACCGCCTGCAAGCCCGTTTGCCGTTCAATATGCGTATCCAATAAGCAGGAGGCGCGTTCATGAGCGGAAAATGCAAGATATATTGGGGGCTATGGCCCTTCAGTGCCCTCTACGGTATCGGTGTGAAGGTACGAAATCTCTTGTTCGACGTGGGCTGGCTCCGCGAAGAACGCTTTCCGTTACCCGTCATCTGCATCGGCAACCTGACCGTAGGCGGTACTGGGAAAACTCCTCACACGGAATACCTCATCCGGCTATTACAGGACTCATTCCGGCTGGCCGTACTAAGCCGGGGCTACAAGCGGAAATCCAAAGGTTTCGTGCTGGCCTCTTCCACCTCCCGGATGGAAGACATCGGTGACGAGCCTTACCAGATGGCCCGCAAGTTTCCCAGCATTCACGTGGCCGTAGATGGTGACCGCTGCCGGGGTATCCGCCAGCTTATCTCTCTGCAAGGAGCACCCGATACGGAAGTCATCCTGCTGGACGATGCCTTTCAACACCGTTACGTGCGACCAGGACTGCGCATCCTGCTGATGGATTACCATCGTCCTGTGGAATGTGACCAACTTCTTCCCGCCGGACGCCTTCGGGAACCTGCCAGCGGAAAGAAACGAGCCGATTTGCTCATCGTCACGAAATGCCCGCCTACCCTCAGTCTGGAGGAATGCGAACGTATCCGCCAACGTATACATCCTCTCCCGCATCAGGAAGTGTTTTTCACTACCCTGGCCTACGGAAAGTTGTATCCTTTATTTATGGATGCTCCTGCCCAACCGCTGGATGCGTTAAAAGATAAAGAAGTGCTGCTGGTCACCGGCATTGCCTCACCGGCACCATTGATGGAGAAAGTCGGCCGACACGCCGCCCGTGTCACTCCACTGTTCTTTGGCGACCATCACAATTTTGACGGTGCCGACATGCAACAGATTGCACAGCAGTTCCGCCAGCTACCGGAAACCCGCCGTCTCATCCTGACTACCGAGAAGGATGCCTCACGGCTTATCGGTCATCCCCAGCTCAGCGAAGAACTGAAACCCTATATTTACGTGCTCCCTATAGAAGTGGAGTTTCTGCACAAAGGAGAACTAGTATTTAACCCTAAAATCATTGAGTATGTTAGAAAAAATTCAAGAAACAGCTGCCTTTCTGAAGGCTAAAATGCACACTCACCCCGAAACAGCCATCATCCTGGGTACAGGACTGGGCAGTCTGGTGCACGAAATCACCGACAAGTATGAAATCAACTATTCGGAAATCCCGAATTTCCCGGTTTCAACCGTCGAAGGACACAGCGGGAAACTGATTTTCGGGAAACTGGGCAACAAGGACATCATGGCCATGCAGGGACGCTTTCATTTCTATGAAGGCTATTCTATGAAGGAAGTAACTTTCCCCGTACGCGTGATGCGTGAACTGGGCATCAAAACCCTCTTCGTATCGAATGCTGCAGGAGGTACTAATCCCGACTTTGAAATCGGTGACCTGATGATTATTACCGACCACATCAATCTCTTCCCGGAACATCCGCTTCGTGGAAAGAACATCGAATACGGACCACGCTTCCCGGATATGAGCGAGGCTTATTCTAAGGAACTGATTGCAAAAGCCCTGGAAATCGCTCAGGAAAAAGGTATCAAAGTGCAACAAGGCGTATACCTCGGTACCCAAGGACCGACATTCGAGACTCCGTCGGAATATAAAATGTTCCACATTCTGGGTGCTGATGCCGTAGGTATGTCAACCGTACCGGAAGTAATTGTAGCCAACCATTGCGGCATTAAGGTATTCGGTGTATCAGTCATCACCGACCTGGGCGTGGAAGGCAAGATTGTGGAAGTATCCCACGAAGAAGTACAGAAGGCTGCCGACGAAGCACAGCCTCGTATGACCACCATTATGAGAGAACTTATCAACAGAGCGTAAAAATACTATGCACGAAGGAAACAGAACAGAAATTTCAACACTGGGTGAGTTTGGACTTATCAAGCATCTCACCCAAGATATTAAATTACAGAACCCGGAAACGAAATACGGTGTGGGCGACGATGCGGCCGTATTGGAATTTCCCGGCAAGCAGGTGCTGGTCACCACCGACCTGCTGATGGAAGGTGTACACTTTGATCTGGTATATACCCCGCTGAAGCACCTGGGATACAAATCGGCCATGGTGAACTTCTCTGATATTTACGCCATGAACGGTACTCCGAAGCAGATTACTGTATCACTGGCTGTATCCAAACGTTTCTGCATCGAAGACCTGGAAGATTTCTACGACGGGCTGAAACTGGCTTGCGCACAGCATCAGGTAGACCTCGTAGGAGGTGACACCACATCTTCTGTTACAGGGCTGGCCATTTCCATCACCTGCATTGGAGAAGCCGATAAAGACAAGGTAGTTTACCGCAACGGTGCCAAAGAAACTGACCTGATCTGCGTATCAGGCGATTTGGGAGCTGCTTACATGGGACTTCAGCTGATGGAGCGAGAGAAAGCCGTATTCCAGGGCGAAAAAGATGTACAACCCGACTTTGCCGGCAAAGAATACTTACTGGAACGCTTCCTGAAACCGGAAGCCCGCAAGGATATTGTGGAAAGTCTGGCTAAAGCCGGTATTAAGCCCACTGCCATGATGGACATCTCCGACGGATTGTCATCCGAGCTGATGCACATCTGTTCACAAAGCCATGCCGGTTGCCGCGTGTACGAAGAGCGAATCCCGATTGACTATCAGACAGCCGTAATGGCCGAAGAGTTCAACATGAACCTGAGCACCTGTGCTCTGAACGGTGGCGAAGATTACGAACTGCTCTTCACGGTACCGTTGACCGCGCACGAGGTCGTATCTCAGATGAAAGACGTGAAAGTTATCGGTCACATCACCAAACCCGAACTGGGATGCGCCCTTGTCACCCGTGATGGAAATGAACTTGAACTGAAAGCACAAGGCTGGAATCCTCTGAAAGGATAAAACTCTTTTATAGTCTAGATTTGAAACCTTCCTTTTTCGATATCCGACCTTATTTCGGAGTGAAAAAGGAAGGTTTTTTAGAGTTATTATCGGTATTTTCCAAAAAAATGCCGTTTTTTGCACAAAAATCGCATTTTTTCTACTGAAATGTTTGCAAGTTTCAAAAGTTTGTGTACCTTTGCAACCGCAATCGAGAAACATTGATTGCGAACATAAAAATACTGGTGCCATAGCTCAGTTGGTAGAGCAAAGGACTGAAAATCCTTGTGTCCCCGGTTCGATTCCTGGTGGCACCACCGCAAAACTCCGAAATGCTTCATTATCAAGCGTTTCGGAGTTTTTCGTTTTAGCAGATAGTGCTGAGTTACCTATAAGGTAATCATCTGAAACTGTTTAAATCGCCTTGATTAAATACCATTAAAGACTTCCTTTTAATCTTCAAACCGATTAAAGCGCCAATAAAAAAAGGCCAGCACTCACACCCTTCTTATTCGTAGTACATTCTTTTCCCTCTCGTTCCGAAAGCATCATAGAAGCACAATCCCGTAAATTAGGCACACTACCTTGAACGTGCATCATAAACAAAGAAAACACAATAACCCCAATGACACGATGACACTTTGACCTTATTGAACTTTTTGACCTTTTACCCTTTTTCCACATTATAAACCATCATACCTATAACCGAAGAACCGAGAGCTACATACAACCTTATATTTATAACCGTCAGCCCATAGAACACCGAACCCATATACAAGGCTATCTAGATGAGCAAAGATACCAACAACAAGAGCAACAAGTATCTTGGTCGTCAGATTGATTGTTTTCAGTTGCTTCAATTCATTTATCCCTCAAACAGTGCTATCTAAGGTTATTGAACGCTAATACTTAAGTTATTTATTCTGTGTTTCTTATGCATTAAATACCCATACAATTCAAACACAATCAAACATTAGTTAATTAATTCACATTGCTTTATGCATTTTTCATCAGGTAAACAGGTAAAATACATCACAACAAACCACTACTTTTGTATTCTGTGCCACGGACATTTTTTTGCTGATTACAAGCAAAATATTCCACTCTACAGCAGGTAATTAGGATAATTATGCTATCTTTGAGGTGCCGTATAACGGAACGGACAACAACGACTATGTGGACGGACAGGGATTGCTTTTAGCATTATCGGCTGCACTCGGAAATCTGCAAACAAGTTTGCATTTCGCTCGTTGGCACGATAATTCTGTTGCGACGACGCTTCTCCCGAAGCTGCGCAGGCCCGTGCTCTGGCACTGGAAAACAACTTCCAGGATCCGGACGCATACGAGAAGTTGCAGTTCTACTACCACCCCGACCACTTGGGCAGCAGCAGCTACATCACCAACCTGGACGGCGAGGTGGTTCAGCACATCGAGTATGTGCCATTCGGCGAAGTGTTCATTGAAGAGCGGAACAGCATCTGGAATACGCCTTATCTTTTCAACGCGAAGGAATTCGACGAGGAGACAGGATTGTATTACTATGGTGCGAGGTATTATGATCCGAGGCTGAGTTTGTGGATGTCTACAGATCCTTTGCAGGAAAAAACAAATCATTTTTCTACTTATTCATATGCTGCTAATAATCCTATAAATGCTATTGATCCTGATGGTAATGTTGTGATTTTTATAAATGGAATGCACATGAATAGTGGAGGAAAAAGTGAATATTGGGAAAATGTAGATATTACTATTACAAATTGGTTGCATGATTACAGCACTCGTTACTATGATGGTTCTTGTGGTGGCTTACTTAATACAGCAAAATCTGGAGCACTCACTGGTAATCTTAACCCATATGTTCGAAAAGCCTATGGCTATGAAATGGGATTGGAACATGCTAAAGATATTTATGATAACTTAAAAGAAAAAGAGACCATAAAAATTATCGCACATAGCATGGGGCCAGCCTATGCAAAAGGTTTTGTTTTAGGATTGCAGTCTTATGCTAAAGCAAATGGTCTAAATCATAGAATTGAAATGGAAATAGATTTAGCTCCATTCCAACCACAACTCCAACATGCTAATAAAGATGTATCAACTACCACTATTTCTCATTGGAAAGACGGAATAGCTGGCCCTTCATTTATGAAAGGAGCTAGAAATATACGAACAGGATTTTGGAAGTTTAGAATTCTACCAACAACGGAGCATTCTATAAAATCTTTCGAAAAAGAATTTATAGAATACGTACCTGAAGGTAATCCCCAAAAAGGAGGTTTGGAAAGGAAATGGGAAGAAAACGCAGATTGATTATGTAACTATAATTTTATAATTAACAGATATTTCAGGAGAATATGTTAACATATTCTCCTGAAATAGAAACAAAACATATACAATGAAATACATATATATAATATTATTATTTATAGTTTCATGTGGTCAAAACACTAAAGATAATAGACAATCACATATACAAGAAAACGTATATAAAAATGACAAGTTGACTATCTCTAAAATATTCATGGATAATGTTGAATATTTTAGATTATACCACTTGTATAATACAGATACTGAAGATTATATTAAGCACTATAAAAAATATCCACAAGCAGAATCTGATCCGGCCAATTTTTATGTACCTTACGGATGTAGGCAGGTTAAAAGTAATAAAAAATTTGTATCTTCACCATATCCTACTGATAGTCAAATTAGTGTATATGTTGATACAATAATCTATAATAAAAAAGGAAATTTATTTATTGCTTTTGTTTGTATAGAAAAGAAATATGATATTATAGATAAGTTCGAAAATAGACCTCACAAATATGATTGTAAAGCAATGATAGGATATAAGGAAGATACTTCCAGCATAATAAAAATATATCCATTAACAAACTTTATGGCTATTGGATTTAATAATCGGAATACAGCTATAAAAGTAGTAAAAAATGATTATATGAAAAATTTAAAAGGCTCTTATCTCTCTGGTAGTATTTACGGAGCTAATAAGTTCTTAGAAAATGTAGGCGATAGTACGTTCTTTGAAAAATCTCAATTATTTAAAAAATACAATTCTAAGTATTATCTTTTTCAAATGTATAAGGATATGGATGGAATTAAAGTTTTTAATTATCCATATGGTAATTAATTAAAGATTCCCCTTCAAAAGTAGGAGAAAAACTTTAATGACCAAGCAGCTCAGCGGTCCTGACGGAGAAATCACCACCACCTTCGAATATGACGGCATCGACCGTCTGGTCAGAGTCACCGATACCGAAGGCAACGTGACGACCTCCGTATATGACATGGGTGACCGCCGCACCGAGGTGAACCATCCTGCAAGCGGCATCACCACATTCACGTATGATGCACTCGGCAATGTGCTGACCAAGCAGACAGCCAACCTTGCCAAGGAAGGCAAGTCCATCACCTACGACTACGATTATCACCGGCTGACGGGCATCAACTATCCCGACCACCCGGAGAACAACGTGAAGTATTACTACGGCGGACGCAACGCCTCGCAGAACCGCATCGGTCGTCTGATGCTCCGTGAGGACGGAACGGGAGCCATCGAGTACTTCTACGGCAAGATGGGCGAAGTCACCAAGACCCGCCGCACGCTGATTGTGCCCAACCAGGCGATTGCCACCTATGTGACGCAGTGGAGCTACGACAGCCACAACCGCCTCCTGGAAATGATCTACCCGGACGAGGAGAAGGTCACTTACTCCTACAACCTCGGCGGTCAGCTGGAAAAGGTACGCGGCTACAAGTCCTACGGCTATGACTACGTGAACCGCATCGGCTATGACAAGTTCGAGCAGCGCACCTACCTGAAGTACTGCAACGGTGCGGAGACCTTCTACACCTACGAGCCCGCACGCCGCAGGCTGCAGAACCTGACGGTCAACGCAGGCGGCAAGTCTATTATGGACAATGCCTATACCTACGATGCCGTGAGCAACGTGCTCAGCGTTGCCAACAAGGCCGCACTTCCCGAAAGCGGAAAGGCGGGCGGACAGATGGCGCATGCCTATACGTATGACGCACTCTACCGTCTGGCAAGTGCTACGGGAACCTATGCCGGAGCGGACAGCAAGACCGCTTCCTACCGGCTGGAGATGGGCTACGACAACATGCACCGCATCGTGTCGAAGAAGCAGCATCTCACACAGCAGGGCGTACAGTTCGACGGTACGCTCCATGTGGTGTAGATAAGATAAATGTTTTTTCTATAAATTCCACTCTTAGTTGTTTTATTCTTTTAATCAAAATAACTAAGAGTGGATATTTCTACTTCATCAAAGGAATGCCTAATGCATACCACACAAATCCCAACGGACAACGTATTTTATCCAAAGATCTTGATAGTATCGGCGAAACGGTACCATCATAGCGCATGAATCGGTACCGCTATAGCGGACGAATCGGTACCACCTCAGCGCTCCAATCGGTACCAACGTAGCAAATGAATTGAAATAATTTTGGGACTCCTTGCAAAAATACAACACCATTTAACCTTTTTACATGCAGGAATTACCCATATCAAGCATTTTATGTATAAAACAGTAAGAAAAGAGTAAACTTAAAAAATAATGTATTATGAAAACTCAATCATTCATTCGCAAAGGATTCTTCATCCTGATGGCTCTATGTTTATCTATGGGATTTCAATCGTGTCTGGACGATGACAACGACAACTTCTATCTTTCACATTACTATGCCAATGCACTTGTCACAGTAAAACTGGGTGCAGACAATACCCCATACCTGCAACTAGACGATAGTACCACACTACGTCCAGTGAACATGACAACCTCTCCTTTTGGTGAGAAAGAGGTGAGAGCCCTAACCAACTTTGATTTTTCAAATGAAGCTCCTCAGGAATATGATAAAGCTGTATTCATCAATTGGATAGACAGTATATTGACTAAACCTATGGCTCCTAATTTGGGGGAAGAAGAAAATAGCCAAACTTATGGCAACGACCCGGTAGAAATTCTGAATGATTGGGTAACTATTGCAGAGGATGGCTACCTGACACTGCGATTTGCAACCCGCTGGGGCAATGGGCAACCTCATTTTGTTAACTTAATTAGCACACAGAACCCTGATAACTCTTATGAGGTAGAATTCCGCCACAATGCCTTTGGTGATACAGAAGGTAAAATGGGAGATGCACTAGTTGCTTTCAAATTAGACCAACTGCCCGATACACAAGGAGAGACTGTAAAACTGAAACTGAAATGGAACTCTTTCAGTGGAGAAAAGTCAGCAGAATTTGATTATTGCACCCGAAAAGCAACAAATCCAGATGCACAGGAAGTTACTTCCATTCGCAACATACAAAAAGTAAAATAAGAGTAGTGTAAATCACCTGGGCGTCATTTTTCTTTAAAACATCCATTGAGAAAATGGTTAACGCCAAGTAAGGAATCGGCGAGTATAAAATTATAATTTACTCTCCAAATAAATTTTCAAGGGTCGTATCCAATAGGATTACGCCCTTGTTTTTTGTTGACAAGTAAGTCTGAACAATTCCTCTCAACAGAATTGGTGATATAGAAGATTATGATAACGGTATACTGGGAAACCTATCAAAATCCTAAATAATGTCAGGGAAGATACTCTATTTTTGGGTTAAACGAAAGTCCATCCCAACAACCTCGCTTGATTGCATGTATAAATTCTTCTCTCCCTTCTTTTGATGGACGACGATTTAACCGCACCATACACACCCGATATTTATTTAATACTGAAAAGAAAAATACAATTCTATTTACCTGCTTTCTTTTAATATAACAGCTATTACGGATAGAATAATAAAAACGCCAGGCCATATTTGCCGGAGCCTTGTCAATAGAAGGAGAGTAATTGGTAGCCGTCTTATGACAAACAATACTATTCGGAGCATAAAAACAAGGATACGAATTAGCTATACGAAGCGTATATTCCAAATCATCACACCAAATAAAAAATTCTTTAATGGGTAGCCCCAACTGATAAACAGCCTTTGTATTTACCAAGACAGATACAAATGAAGCCAAATTGCAATGTATGCCTAAAACCCCATTATGCTCAACCTTACTTTGTACTCCATTCTTATAAATCAAACATGCTTTATTCATAGCATGAGGCTTTCCATCCGTCCAATTTACCTGGCTACAAACAAATCCTACATTTTCATCTAATAAAGTAACTTTTACCAGCTCTTCTAAGGCAGTAGAAGAAGGAATCGTATCATCATCCATTAACCACGTATAATCACATCCTTCCAGCACAGCACTTTTAAGTCCTAATGAAAAGCCACCAGCACCACCAATATTTTCTTTGGAGTGAATAATCAGATACCTTGTATCTGTCAAGCTATCCAGAAACTCAGATGTTCCATCCGTAGAGCAATTGTCCACAATCACAATCCGTTGAATTGGATAAGTCTGATTTTCCAATGCTGATAAACATTCTTTTAATAAAGAAAGTCGATTATAGGTTACAACAACGCAATTTATTTTCATAGCCACATTTTTTATTTATTATCTTCTTTCCACTTCAACCAATCCTCTTTCATCCGTTTCCAGCGCTTATGTGTCCAAAGCCAGTATCCCGGCTGCTGGCGAATCTGCTCTTCTAAACGACGAGCATACAGGTCGGTTAATTCATAATCCGAATATTCTTTCGGATGCAATGCCATACACTCAAAAGAAGCGCGATAATAGCCACGACGAACTCGTTCTACTCTCCCATAATATAACGCTGCATCCACCTGCTTGGCGATACGTTCTGCTCCGATGAAAAAAGAAGTCTCATGATTCAGGAAAGTAGTCCAGTGATTCATATTCTCCCACTTGGGCAACTGGTCGGAAATAAAACCAATCATCACTTTCTTTTCCTGTCCGCGCAAAGTCAGAATACGCCGAAGTGTGTCTTTCATCAGAATAGATTCTCCACCAAACTGCCCTCGTAACTTCAAAAACAAGTCATCGAACGACTGATTGTATATCCGATGATAAATCTGCCCACAATGTATCTCGGGCAACCAGTATGCCAAAGATGCAATATATTCCCAATTACAATAATGCCCTAGATATAGAAAGCAGAATTTCTTGTTTTCACGTTCTAAATCTGCACGAACTTCATCCAGACCCACAAACTCCATCCGCCGCATCATTTCTTTCTTTGAGATAGAAAACAATTTTATCACCTCCATCAGATAATCACAAAAGAAATGATAGAACTGGCGCTCTATATCACGTTTCTCTTTCATACTTTTCTCCGGGAAACATTCATCCAACTGCCTTTCCACCACTTTCCGACGGTATTTTACCACATAAAATAATGGAAAAAATAAACAATCGGAGAAAAAGTAAAGAAGCCTCAACGGAAGTAAAGACAACAGATATAAAAAGAAAAATAATATACGATATACCAGCTTCATCAGGATATGGAGTTATAATTCAAGGCAAAGCTACAAAAAATATATCATCCCCGCAGTACGTAAAGTTCAAATTTTACAGAAAGGATGGCGTACCTATGGTATTTTGCACTATCTTTGCAAAATACAAGTAGTTACATTCTCTATTATGAAAGAATTCTTCCAACTCATGCGGCGGTTTGTATCGCCCTACAAAAAATATGTCTGCTGGGCTGTTCTTCTGAATATCCTTTCGGCAATTTTCAATGTATTTTCTTTTTCTCTTTTAATTCCTATTCTGAACATTCTCTTCAAAACGAATGCACAGGAAAAAGTGTATCAGTACATGGATTGGGAATGGTCGGTCGATTCATTGAAGGAAACTGCTATAAATAATTTTTACTATTATGTAAATCAATTGATAGACAGTTTTGGACCATCGACCACATTGTTGCTTTTGGGATTGTTTTTGGCAGGCATGACTTTTCTAAAAACAGCTTGTTACTTTGGCTCTACGGCTGTAATGGTTCCTTTACGAACAGGCATTGTGCGGGATATACGTACAATGGTATACACAAAAGTCACTTATCTTCCTTTAGGCTTCTTTTCAGAAGAAAGAAAAGGAGATATTATTGCCCGAATGAGTGGAGATGTGGCAGAAATTGAAAACTCCATCACCAGTTCACTGGACATGCTGCTGAAAAACCCCATTCTGATCATTTCTTATTTCACAACTCTGATGATTATCAGCTGGCAGCTGACTTTGTTCACTATCCTCGTATTGCCCACCATGGGATGGTTAATGGGGAAAATCGGCAGAAAACTGAAAAGACAGTCGCTTGATGCACAGGAAAAATGGGGAGAAACCATGTCGCAACTGGAAGAAACCCTAGGCGGTCTGCGGGTCATCAAAGCCTTTACTGCTGAAGAGAAGATGATTAATCGCTTCAATAAATGCAGTAATGAATATCGTGATGCAACCAGTCGAGTATCCATCCGTCAGGCTATGGCACACCCGATGAGCGAATTTCTGGGTACAGTGCTTATTGTTTTTGTGCTATGGTTTGGAGGTTCATTGATTTTAGGAAACAACTCTTCCATTGATGCTTCTACTTTTATCTATTATATGGTGATACTTTATAGCATCATCAATCCGCTGAAGGATTTCTCAAAGGCCAGCTATATGATTCCAAGAGGATTAGCTTCTATGGAACGTGTTGACAAGATTCTAAAAGCGCCTAACAACATTGTAGAAAAGGAGCAACCGCAACATCTTTCTTCATTGAACAAAGACATTCAGTTCAACCATATCACATTCAGCTACAACGGCCAGACACAGGTGTTGAATGACATTAATCTCCGTATCAAAAAAGGAGAAACAATTGCGCTGGTGGGACAAAGCGGCTCCGGTAAATCAACTCTGGTAGACTTACTGCCCCGATTCCACGACGTACAAGGAGGAGAAATTCTAATTGACGGAGTGAATATAAAGGATGTATCTATCAGTGACCTTCGTTCACTTATCGGATATGTGAACCAGGAAGCCATCCTATTTAATGATAGTTTCTACAACAATATCACTTTCGGTGTAGAGAATGCCACTAAAGAGCAAGTGATAGAAGCTGCCAAGATTGCCAATGCCCATGATTTTATTATGGAATCGGAACAAGGATATGATACCAACATCGGTGACCGGGGATGTCGCCTTTCTGGAGGACAACGCCAGCGTATATCCATCGCACGGGCTATTCTAAAGAATCCGGCTATCTTAATATTGGACGAAGCTACTTCGGCACTTGATACGGAAAGTGAACGTCTGGTACAAGAAGCTTTGGAACGCTTGATGAAAACCAGAACGACTATTGCTATTGCACACCGTCTGTCGACCATCAAAAATGCCAACCAGATTTATGTGTTGTATGAAGGAAAGATTGTAGAAAACGGAAAACATGAAGAACTGCTTGCACAGAACGGATACTACAAACGTTTGAATGACATGCAGGCACTATAATAAAAACAAACGGCTTTAAAGGAATTGTAAACACCCTTTAAAGCCGTTTGAGTTTTTATTCTTATAATTCTAATATCTTCCTAACTTCTCGTGGATTCCATCACGGTAAGCTTGCCAGAATTTGGCTACGTCATTCAGTGTATACACATTCTTAAACGGGCAAGTGAATAAAGCTACCAGCAAATACCCCAGCATTCCATTGAAACCACGCAGGTATCTCACCCACCAGTTACGTCCATAATGATGATTCAAATAAGTGGAATTACGTACCTGGTAAAAACGTTTCCATTTTTTCTTTCGGCTTCTCTCCTCCCAGTTATCATTTGAAAAGAACTTCTCCTTATCCATCAAGGCTGAGGGAATATATAGAATCCGGAAACCTGCCAATACTGCACGCAGACAGTAATCTGTATCGTCACAGAAAATAAACAACTCTTTATTCGGAAGGCCTATTTCTGCAACGGCCTTACGGCTTATACAAAGTCCTTCAAAAGCCGTACCACAAATATCTACCGGGCCATTAACCACCTGCTTCTTCAGTTTCTGCTGATACATGGAAGCAAACGGATTGCTCAGGTTCACCTTCTGAAAGTCATTGGTAAAAATCTGTCCTGCCATCAAACGACGAGGAGCAAGAATTCCTACCCCAGGTTCATGGGTATAAGGCAGCAGATACTCCATACAGTCCGGACGAGGAAACACATCATCGTCCATGCACCAGATCCAGTCTGCACCTGCCTGATAAGCGTACTGAATGCCTCGATAAAAACCTCCTGACCCACCGACATTTTCCTGATGAATAACGGTCAAGTCTTCCTGTTCATCCAACCATGCTCCAGTTCCATCCGTACTGCCATTATTCACAACAACTATGGAGGAAACAGGAGTATTCAAGCGTAAGCAAGCAATGTTACGCTTCAACAACTCTCTCCGGTTATAGGTTACTACTACAGCTATTATATTCATACCCTCTAGTTAATAAAGACCATCAATCTTTCCAGGCTGAGTACTCCGATAAGCCACCATCAGCTTGTAACACTCGTCGGCATCAAAACCACGTTCTTTAGCGTATGCTTCAGCCAACACCTTATGCATGTGAGGAGTGGCAGGAAGGCGCTCCAGATTCTTACAACCCGCTTTCATATCCAACGGTCCAATGTCCATGCGGTTCAAATCAACAATTTCTATTTTTATACCTTCTGCTGTCTGAGCAAACAAGATATTTCCTCTACCATAGTCTTTATGAGCATAGCCGTGATTATGCAACTGAGCCGTTACATGACCTACTGCACGAAGCACATCATCCTCATACTCAAATTTATGTTTGAACAATTCCTCATAAGTATACGGACAATCGGATGCATACGTTACATAATAACTTCGGTCGAACATCAATCCTTTACGGATATTCAAATAGCCGACGGGACGAGGAGTACCCACACCAATATCCAATAACATCTGGGCATGTTCAAAAGAACGTTTGGCTTTTGAAGGACGAAACACCCCATACACCCAACGATTGATTATATTCGGAGTACGAAAAGATTTTACTACAAGTACGTTTCCATTATAGGTAATTTTTCTCAATTCATTTCTACCTTTATGTATGATGGTACCCTCTCCCTTCTCAAAACGATCCGGAATAGAAAGCATGAAATCCCTAAACGATTCACATCCGGGACTTAATACCAAAGTCTGATGATTAAAGAAACTCATAAATCGTATTAACTAAATCTTATCCAATCCCTTTGTAAACTTCAACCAATAATATTTCAAAGGATTCTTGTATTTCAGCTGTTTCCATGGGCGACTTCCATGAGGACGATGCCAGACAGGCAAGACAGTAAACAAATAATTCTGGAAACCCTTCTTTAAAGCCTCATGAGAAATCGTTACATCATACCAGTTCTTCGTAGCATCCAGTTGGTGAAAATCAAATTCTTTCAGGAACCTCAATGTCAACAAAGAGCAACAAAAACTACAATGTTTCTTTTCCGCATAGATTTTATTCTCATTTCCCTTAGCATGCAGATAAGGGTAATTTATTTCTCCAGATTCATCCGTAGTCACAGCTGCTGCAATAGCACAATCAGGGCGCGCCAAAGCTCCATCAAACAAATCTTGCAAGGTATTCTTTTTCACCACCACATCCGATTCTACAATCAACAAACCAGCTTCTGCCCCAATCGCTTCCTTCTGAGCCATCTGCAACACCAATAAATAATTAGGTGAAGGATGATCTGTCAAATCAGACAGATTAACTAACCGAAAGCCCAATTGCTTTGAACTTTCCTCCAAAATTTTTGTATTCTCCTCCGTACTAAAATCATTATATACCGTATAAGTATAAGGAACTTTTATCTCGGAATCCAAAATAGCCTTTACTGTTTCTAAAGTAAACTCTATAGAATCCTTAACCGGAGTAATGATATGCAGACTTTTCATGCTATTTATTCATTTACAGATTCTTATTTCATTAAATTCAATACCGTTTCTATGGTTTCATCCATATAGGCATAAGCGCCAACAATCAGATAATCATACTGCTGTACCATAATTAATCCTATTTGGCAAAGATAGGAATAAAATAAGATTTACGATGCATTGTTTATGTTTTAGTATCGCATTTCACCAAAAGTATATACATTTGCAGATTCTAAAAAAGACTTTAGAACTGCATATAATAAAAATGAAAGTAATCGTAGACAACAAAATACCTTACATCCGCGAAGCCATCGAACAACTGGCGGATGAAGTGGTCTATCTGCCGGGGAAAGCCTTCACACCGGAGGTCGTTAAAGACGCAGATGCCCTGATTATCCGCACACGGACAATCTGTAACCGGGAATTGCTGGAAGGAAGCAACGTACGGTTCATCGGGACAGCTACCATCGGCTTCGACCACATTGATACGGTATATTGCCAGCAAGCCGGGATTACCTGGAGCAATTGTCCCGGATGCAATGCAGGGGCTGTAGAACAATATCTTCACGCTGTACTTCTGCTCCTTCAAAAAGAAAAGGGACTCAACCTCCAAGAATCTTGTTTGGGTATTATTGGTGTAGGACATGTGGGAGAACGTATTCGGCAGATGGCACAACGCCTTGGATTGAAGGTGCTGCTGAATGACCCTCCCCGGGCAGATCAGGGAGAAGAAGGCTTCTGTTCATTAGACACACTGGCCGAACAATGTAACATTCTGACCTTTCATACACCCCTCATCCGGGAAGGGAAATACAAGAGCTACCATCTGGCCAACAGCACTTTCTTTCAAAAACTACAACAGTCCCCTTATCTCATCAATACCTCACGTGGAGAAGTCGTAGATACAGAAGCATTGCTTACAGCAATGAATCAAGGGCTCGTAAAGGGTGCTGTCATTGACGTATGGGAAAACGAACCTCACATCAGTCAGGAGTTGCTCGACAAGGTATTTATCGGCACACCTCACATTGCCGGTTATTCAGCCGACGGAAAAGCCAATGCTACCCGCATGGTATTGGAAGCATTTTGCCGTTTCTTCCATAAACAGGCTGATTTTCATATTACCCTCCCCGACAATCCGAATCAAACCTTGTCGCAGGACGAGAATGTAAGGGTACTTCAACTGTATAACCCGCACAAGGACTGCGAAGAATTGCGTGCACACCCGGAGCAGTTTGAACAACTGCGCGGCGACTATCATTTACGAAGGGAATAAGGCATAAAAAAACAAGTTTACGTGCACAGATTGTATAAAAATGTGCAAAGGGAAAGCATTTATTTGCCTGAATATTTGCTTAGAATCAGAAATATTTATTCCTTTGCAGCGAAAAATCAATAAATTACATTATTTATAAACTTAAAAAACTTAGAATTATGTCTGAAATCGCATCAAAAGTACAGAAAATTATCGTAGATAAATTGGGCGTAGAAGAATCAGAAGTAGTTGCAACTGCTAGCTTCACTAACGACCTGGGTGCTGACTCTTTGGATACTGTAGAATTGATCATGGAATTCGAAAAAGAATTCGGAATCTCTATTCCAGACGATCAGGCAGAAAAGATCCAGACTGTAGGTGACGCTATCTCTTACATCGAAGCTAACGCAAAATAATTTAATTCTACCTTTATGGAATTAAAAAGAGTAGTAGTAACAGGTCTTGGTGCGTTGACTCCAGTAGGTAACACTGTTCCGGAATTCTGGAACAACCTCCTGAACGGCGTCAGCGGAGCAGGACCTATTACTCATTTTGATGCGTCAAAATTTAAGACTCAGTTCGCTTGCGAAGTGAAGAACTTCAATGCTGCTGACCATATTGACCGTAAGGAAGCCCGTAAGATGGACCTTTACACTCAGTATGCCGTAGTTGCAGCTAAAGAAGCGGTAACTGATGCCGGTATCGACGTAGAAAAAGAAGATTTGAACAAAGTCGGAGTGATTCTCGGTGTCGGAATCGGAGGTATTCATACTTTCGAAGAAGAAGTCGCTGGTTACGAGAAAACAAAAGACGACCTCGGACCGAAATTCAATCCGTTCTTTATTCCGAAGATGATTGCAGATATTGCATCCGGACAGATTTCTATCATGTACGGCTTCCACGGACCTAACTTCACCACTACTTCTGCATGTGCGTCTTCTTCTAACGCTATAGCTGATGCATTCAACTATATTCGTTTGGGAAAAGCCAACATCATTGTAACAGGTGGAGCCGAAGCAGCTATCTTCCCTGCAGGAGTAGGCGGCTTCAATGCCATGCATGCACTGTCTACACGCAATGACGACCCTGCACGTGCTTCACGTCCGTTCAGCGCCAGCCGCGATGGTTTCGTAATGGGCGAAGGTGCCGGATGTTTGATTCTTGAAGAACTGGAACACGCTAAAGCACGTGGTGCGAAGATATACGCAGAATTGGCCGGTACAGGTGCATCTGGCGACGCTTACCATTTAACAGCCTCTCATCCTGAAGGCCTGGGTGCGAAACTGGTTATGCAGAGCGCTCTGGAAGATGCCGGAATGAAACCGGAAGATATCGACTATATCAACGTACACGGAACTTCTACTCCGGTAGGCGACGTTTCTGAAGTAAAAGCCATCAAGGATTTGTTTGGCGAACATGCTTACAAACTGAACATCAGTTCTACCAAGTCTATGACTGGACACCTGTTGGGTGCAACCGGAGGTGTAGAAGCCATTGCTTGCGTACTGTCTGTAAAAAATGACATTGTACCTCCGACAATCAACCACGAAGAAGGTGACAACGATGAAAACATCGACTACAACCTGAACTTCACTTTCAATAAGGCACAGCAGCGTACTGTACGTGCTGCATTGAGCAACACATTCGGATTTGGTGGTCACAATGCATGTGTAATCATTAAAAAATACACTGAATAAACTGTGTTTAGCAATATACTAGATGAGATAAGACTTCTTTTTCGAAAGGATAAGGAGTCTTATCTTTGTTTTTATAAAATACTGGGATTTTATCCGCGAAACATCGAAATCTACCAGCAGGCCCTCCTGCACAAATCGTCTTCGGTAAAGGCCAAAGGCAGACTGTTGAACAATGAACGCCTGGAGTTCTTAGGAGATGCCATACTGGATGCAGTAGTAGCCGACATTGTGTACAAACGGTTTGAGGGGAAAAGAGAGGGATTTCTGACCAATACACGTTCTAAAATCGTACAACGAGAGACACTGAACCAAATTGCCGTAAAAATCGGTCTGGACAAGCTGATAAAATACACCACACGGCAATCGTCACACAACAGCTACATGTGCGGTAATGCCTTTGAAGCACTTGTGGGAGCCATTTATCTGGACCGCGGGTACGCCACCTGCAAGTTCTTCATGGAAGAACGCATTATCAAACCCTACCTGAATCTGGAGAAGCTGTCGCGGAAGGAAGTCAACTTCAAGTCGAAACTGATTGAATGGGGACAGAAAAACAAGTTCCTCATTGAATTCAACCTGCTAGAGCAGACGGTCGACGAGCAACAGAATCCGGTCTTTGAAACACAGGTCGTGGTAGAACAGGTTCCCGCCGGGCAAGGCAAAGGATATTCCAAGAAAGAATCACAGCAGGAAGCTGCTCATGAAACTTTGAACAAAATCAAGAATGACCCGCAGTTCATTGACGCGATCTTTGCAGAAAAAGCCGCACGAGAACAAGCTGCTGCAGAGGAGAATCCGACTTCAGCTGACGCAACCGAAGCATTGACTATGGAAGCGGATAATCTTCCCGCACAAGCAGACGGGCAGAACCCGGAATCTTTCGATACGGAAGTGAAAGAAGAAATTGCTGTTACTGAAAAGTACGATGACGTGGAGCGGATTATTGCCGAAGCAGAAGAAGCGGCATTCCAGCTTACAGAAGAGACAGAAACAGACAATGAAGAAACAAAAATTACTACGTAGTAATCGCTTGATTACCCCGTAGTAACTTCTAAATTACCTTATAGTAAATCCTCAACTACCCCGTAGTAATAGTTGAGGATTTTTTGTATGCCTTTTTGCTTGCTCCTTCCCAAAAACTCTTCAAGGAAGAAAGCTCTACATTTACCGTTCCTTTACAATGGAAGTCAGCGGATGGCGATTGCCTTTAATATCGGTCAGGAAGGCTTTTGCCGAACCAAAGTTCAGGTACATATCCAGACGTACCGGCAAGTGGTTACGGTCGTCTGTAATATAGAAGGTAATGACTTCTTTTTCCTTCTTTTCTTCTCCCACATATTCTACGAGCGAGAATACCAGACAACGATACGTTACCCCGTTTTCAGCCTTATAATTCTCCTTCCGGCGATAAATCAGAGTCTGTTTTTCCACTGCCCTTCCGGTAGCCATGGAGAAAAGAATCTTCTGCCCGGGCTTGTACTCTGTAGGGGCATACGAACGGGCCTGCAAGAGGATACTCAGCATATCGTACACACACACCGGCATCTCGTCATGATGCTTGTCGGTATTACCGCGCAAGGTGCGCTGCTGGTCGACGATACACTTTCCGTTCTGATAGCTGAATTTCACCTCATCTACCGTGTAACGTTTTCCTTCCTCTGCTCCCTTTCGGAAATACAGAGGAACCAGATCCTGCGAAGTGATGCAGGTCAGCGTGTCACGCATCTTGAAGAAGAAATCAATCTTCTTGTTGGTGTACGACTGTAAGTCCGTTTTCAAACATGGACGACCGTTATAAGTCGTCTCGTTTACCGTCATCTTTGCCCATCCGGCATTAATCCAGACGAATTTCCAGTTAAACTTCAGCTCATAAGAGAGTGTTTCTCCTGGCTTGATTGCATCATTCACTGCACCACATTGTGCGCTGGCTGCCATCCCTCCTACCAGAAGGAAAAGGCAAAGAATCAGTTTCCTTATCATGTTCTTCCTAGTTTACGAGCCCGCTCCTTGTTGCGGTCTTTGATTTTCTTGGCCTCATCAGGCTTTTGCTTCTTTATCTCGTCCAACTTCTGCTTATCAAGCGGCACAGCGTGTATGTCCCACGTTTCTTCAAACTCAAAGTTGGCTTTCATTTCCCATACTTTCGGGAAGTAGTACACTTCTTCCGGCTGGCGCTTTTCTGCGTAATTACCGGTATCCCACACCCCGTTGTTATTGTCATCGTTGAACAGACGGATGTAATATTTCGTGCTGGGCTGCAAAAAATAGAAGTCACACGTATTCTTGTCCGTCACCGGCTGCTGCCGCACCACTCCATCACTGCTGTTCAGCAATTGCACCACGGCATGAGGTCCTGCCCCTACGATATTCAGATACAGCGTACCGTAATCTTCCAAAGTCTTCACCTTTAACTGGTTTTCCACCTTGTTGGTATAGAGTCCGTAAATACCCTTGATACCCAACGAGTCTATTTTGAGCTGATACTCCTGTCCGGGTTGCCAGTCGGCCAGAATCTGATACTGACGGGGAACCACGGAGTCTGCCATCAGAATAAACGGTATATCTTCCCACAGCGAGTCTACCTTGACAGCCATGTGAATGGCCGCCGTGTCAATATGTTCCACCGGCTCCTCAAATTTCAGCACGATGTTCCGGTTCAAGTCCAGACTGGAAGGAGCATCTACCGACATCGCAAAGAATTTCGGTTCCACCTTCAGCGTATCACCTTTCTTTGCACGTTTTTTCCGCTCTTTCTCTTCCTTCTTCAGGGCTTCTTCGGCCAAAGCCATACGGCGTTTCTTGTCAATCTTGTTCACCATACGCAAGGTATCGGTCTTCGGCACAAGCTGTCCCAACGTGTCCGTAGCCAGATAGTCCATCTGGAAGGTCAGCGTATCACGTTCGCACATCACGGTATCCTTAATCCAGTAACGAATGGTATCGTTACGCGGATTACTTTCAATGATAAATGCATCCTTCTCATCAAAATCCAATCCCTTGATGGTAGGAAGCGTATCCGCTTTGGCACTGAAATACAAAGAAAAACGGTTCAACTGTTCACGCTCGCTCTTCACCAGATACTGCATCGGATTCTCCTCCTTAAACGAACGAAGAATCAGGTTATCGGGCAGGAAGCGTGTGTAATGCACCTCGTAAATTGTATCGTAAGCCAGTGTATCCAGTTCATTCCATACGGTATCCTGACGTACATCCGGACGCATGTCGGGCACCACCAACGAATCCAAGAAAGCAACGGCCTCTGTCTTCGAATCAAACAAATAGTTCTGATTACCGTCCATCAAGGCATAAATACGATATTTCCCCGGGGCAACCCCGCGAATGGTAAAATGCCCGCGGCTGTCAGTACGTGAAATACGGTCGAACGGAAGCTTCACGAATGCACTGTCTTCCAAATTCTTATGAAGCCCTACCTGAATACCCTTTACCGGTTCCAGGTTGTCAGCCGACAGCACCGTCCCCGATACCTCCATCGTATCAATATGCTCGCCCGTAGAGAAAGCGTATGCAAAGTTTCCCAACGGGTTATCTTCGTTGTTGTCCACAATGGCATCACCAAAATCTATCGTATAAGTGGTATTTTCACGAAGGGTATCGAAAAATTCCACCAGGACCCGATGACCGCTCACCTTCACTTCGGGCGCCTCATTCTGAGGAGGCGAAATAATCACCTTCTCCGATGCCTTGTCCAGCTTGATGTATTCATCGAATTCAATGGAGATTTTCTTGCGCTTGTTGTTCGTGGCATTGGGTTCCGGCGTAGCACGCACAAACTTAGGCGGTGTTTCATCATACGGTCCCCCGTCGGGCATCCCCGTGCTCGCGCATGCATAAAACCCGATAATGACCAGCAACAAAGCAATATATTTAGGTATAGGTTTCATCTATATAGTTTAGTTATTCAGTTTCAACATTTCTTCAATATAGTCACGGCTGTTGCTCAAGCGAGGCACTTTGTGCTGGCCACCCAGCTTTCCTTTTTGTTTCAACCAGTCGTGGAACAGGCCTTCACGAGCCTTGATTACTTCCAGACGCTGCAAGGTAATGTCCTTATGCCGTTTGGCCTCATAATCTGAATTTATTTCCTGCAACGCGGTATCCAGCACCTGTGCAAACTTCTCCAGCGAATCCGGCATCACGCTGAATTCTATCAGCCACTGGTGACGACACTTGGCATTGGCATCCATAAAGACAGGAGCTGCCGTATATTCCAGTACCTGTGCACCGGTTTCCTTGCAAGCTCTTTCCAGTCCTTTTTCTGCATTATCTACCATCAGTTCCTCACCGAAAGCATTGATAAAGTGCTTGGTACGACCGGAGATAATAAACTTGTATGGGTCTTTCTGTGTGAATTTCACCGTATCCCCAATGATATATCTCCACAAACCGCAGGAGGTACTGATTACTACCGCATAGTTACGTCCTACTTCCACACCCCACAAAGGTACAATCGTAGGATTCGGCTTATCGATTTCCTCCAAAGGAATAAACTCATAGAACACGTCATAGTCAATCATCAGCAACATGGCCGGATCGTGCAAATCGCTTTGCAGGCCAAAGAAACCTTCACTGGCATTATACGTTTCCATGTAATGCATCTTGTCTGTAGGAATAAGCTGCTTGTACTGTTCACGATAAGGTGTGAAGCATACTCCTCCATGGAAAAAGACCTCCAGATTAGGCCATACCTCATTCAAATGTTTGGCACCCGTTTTCTCCAGCACACGGTTCAACACGGCCAACATCCAGGAAGGAACTCCCGAAATGTTGGTCACATTCTGATGAATCGTGGTACTGGCAATGCGTTCCACCTTCTCTTCAAACTCACTCAACAGGGCAATCTTTTTCTTCGGCACCCGAATCAGGTTCACCAGCGGACTGATATTCTGAATCAGGATGGCCGACAAATCGCCCACCAAGCTATCCTTCACGTTATAGTTCGGGCTATGACTGCCTCCCAATATCAATCCCTTACCCGAAAAGAAACGGCTTTCAGGATTTTCACGGAGGTACAATGCAACCGCATCTATTCCTCCTCGATAATGAATCTCCTTCAATCCGTCGGGACTGACAGGAATAAACTTACTTTTATCATTAGTGGTTCCAGATGATTTGGCATACCAGATGACCTTCCCTGGCCAAAGCACATTTCTTTCACCGTGACGCATACGGTCCACATATCCCTTCACATCCTCGTACGTCTGTATCGGAACACGCTGAAAATCCGTATAATCCTGGATATGATTATAATCATACCGCATACCCCACTCTGTAGCGGAAGCTTTATGTATCAGTTTTCGGAATACACGAGCCTGAATTTCTTCGGCCTTTGTCCCATAAAGGTCGATTTCCTTCTGTCGGGGGACAAATATTTTTCCTATTAACTTGGTTGAATTCATTGGTTTCTAAATTTCAAATCCTTATATGTGATAGATGCAAAGGTAGATTTTTTCTGACTAAATCAGCAGAGAGGAACATTATTTTTTCCTGCATCATGACAAATATACAGTTTTTTCTTACCTTTACCACACAATCTATTAATACAGCAAAACATGAAGATAGGAATCTTGACTTCAGGAGGCGACTGTCCGGGAATCAATGCCACCATTCGAGGGGTATGCAAGACAGCCATCAACCATTACGGGATGGAGGTTTATGGAATCCATAGTGGGTTTCGGGGACTGCTGGACAATGACATTGTTCCACTGGACGAAAGCTCACTGACAGGACTTCTGAACCTGGGAGGAACCATCCTTGGTACTTCACGCGAAAAACCGTTCAAAAGAAAAGCGGGTGCCGTATCGGAAAACAAACCTGCCATCATGCTTCAGACCATCCGCGAGCGCGGCCTGGACTGCATCGTGTGCATCGGAGGAAACGGTACGCAGAAAACAGCTGCGAAACTGGCTGAAGCGGGAGTGAATGTGGTAAGCATTCCCAAAACCATCGACAATGACGTGTGGGGAACCGATGTTTCTTTTGGTTTCGATTCGGCCGTAACGATAGCCACCGACGCTATTGACCGCCTGCATTCCACTGCCAGTGCCCACCAGCGTGTCATGGTCATTGAAGTCATGGGCCACAAGGCTGGATGGATTGCCCTTCACTCCGGTATGGCGGGAGGAGGCGACATTATTCTGCTTCCTGAAATTCCTTTCGACATTCACCGTATCGGTGACGCCATCATCAACCGCCTGAAGAAAGGAAAGCCCTACTCTATTGTAGTAGTAGCAGAAGGAATTCCTACAATCGGAGGTAAAAAAGCTGCGCAATACATTGCCGAAGAAATAGAATACGAAACGGGATTCGAAACCCGCGAAACTGTATTGGGATACATCCAGCGCGGAGGAAGTCCTACTGCCTACGACCGCAACCTGGCTACCCGTATGGGAGGACATGCCACCGAACTGATTGCCCAAGGAATGTTTGGCCGGATGGTAGCGCTGAAAGGCAATGCCATCGAGTCTGTTCCACTGAGTGAAGTGGCCAGCAAGCTGAAACTGGTTACGGAAGACCACGACCTGGTGGTTCAAGGCCGACGGATGGGTATCTGTTTCGGATAAATATACAGTTTATACACATAAAATCATTGCTGAAAAAACGTCCTTGCGCTTGGAGGAAAACACCTTTACGTTTGACCTTAAACGCAAGGACGTTTTGTGTAAAACGCTTCGACGTTTTAGTTCAAACGCACTTGCGTTTTTTTACTGTCTTTCCACACTCCTATAAACCACTGATTTCCAGTACAAAACACCTTACCCATCCCAGATTAATTTTTTTATTTTTCATTTATTAATAAAAGAGGAGTTCTATAAATTAAAATATTGTAGTACAGTTGTTTATATGGTTCCAAG
>OOAM01000603.1_pt1 | contig 32494 bp, 32 predicted proteins | sample 1671131 | NCBI WGS metagenome assembly OOAM01 (sample SAMN06348125, study PRJEB24527) | human gut metagenome | biome: human gut; feature: ankylosing spondylitis patient; material: feces | host: Homo sapiens | place: China | collected 2015-10 | reverse complement strand
GCAACAAAATTATGCTCGAAAATCCACATATATTTCTTGTGAAGACAAGTTCTAACTTGAAGTATATCAAAGCGTTCTTACAATCTTGTAGGGCATATCAAAGGAACTATCGGGCTGCAATTGTAGAATTTGCCGTTTTTCAAAACAGAGGGAAGATCGGATTGTTGAAAATGTAAAAGAAATGTTGACTTTTGGAATAAAATGTAGTATAATATCCCCGAGGAGGGGCTGCTTATGAAGTTGTTTTTCAGCTATGGTCACGATAATCACAGCGAAGTGGTATACAGGCTCGCAAAAAAGATCGAATCTCTTGACAAGACGATGGATGTGTGGATTGATACAGATAAGATCCCACGTGATTCGCACTGGAGAAATAAAATTACAACGGGCATCATCGGAAGCAACAGCGTAATTGCTTTTTTGTCCAGCTATTCTGCAAGAGAAGAATCGGTTTGCAGGGACGAGCTTTCCATTGCGCTCTGCTCCAAGCATGGTATGATTAAGACAATCCTGCTGGAACCTGCAAATTCTTTTACACCGCCCTCCATTGTGACGGAGTACCAGTGGGGCGATATGAGCAATTATCCTGATTATCTCGATCAAGGGGAGGAAGCCTTTGATCAGTACATAGAAGCGGAAGCAAAAAAGATCATCCGGCTTGTAAAGAGCGACGAGATCCAGAAATATGATCGTGAAATCAGAGAACTCAGAGAACTGCTCGGTCTGCCCGAAACAGATGTACTGACTCGATTTGACAAATTGCTCGGCAGCGAAATTGTCGGACGTACATGGCTTTTTGAAAAGATAAAAGCGTGGGCGGAAGATACGGAGGGCAGCCAGATCATGATGCTGTACGGCAAACCCGGTGCAGGGAAAAGTATGTTTGCAGCGCATCTGCAAATGTATGAGCCGCACGTTATTGCAGCATTTCCCTGCGACTGCCGGAGCAGTGAATTCAGCAGAACAGACAGCATCATTCGAAATATCGCCTACCGCCTTGCACTGCGCATGCCCGATTACCGGAGCGTGCTGCTGAACATCCTCAGAAAAAGACCGAACTACAATGACGAAAATATGATGTTCAATCTGTTGATTGCCACACCCCTTGCGAAATACAACATTGACGGCGGCAGAGAAACACAGATCATCATTGTAGATGCGCTGGATGAAATGAAAAATGACCATCTTGCACAGTTTATCGATCAATACGCACCAATGATGAAGCGCTACGTGCGTTTCCTGATTACGTCCCGAAAGATTCCTGAGATCACCGAAAGATTCAATAACTATTCGAGCATTGACATTGACGCTTATACATCAGCGGGAAAAGCCGACCTGAAAGCTTACTATGAAAAAAGACTGGGCGAGGCACTGGCAGAATATCCCGAAAAGGATGCGTTCATTCAGAAGCTCATCGAGGCAAGCGAGCTGATGTTTGCCTATGCGAGATGTGTGTGCGATAATATTTTGGCGGACATTGCAGAAGGCCGATTTCGTATTCACGAATACCCGATTCCCAAGGGATTGAATAAGCTGTATATGGCAACGCTTGACCGCTATTTCAATTTCAGCGATGCGCCGTATACCTTTCAGGATTATGAGGACAACTGGCAGGAGGCGCTGGGGATGATCGCAGCGTCGCCGGAGCCAATGCCGATCAGCACACTCATGAAATTGATGGGTTGGGGAAAGAATGCCCTGAAACGTTTCTGCCGGCCGTTGTCAGCGCTGCTTGTGAAAACGGGGGAAACGCTTCAGCTCTTTCATAGATCCTTTATCGAATGGCTTAACACCACAGACTGCGGATACGCCTCGTCGGTAGAAGATGGCATAGGAAATCTTGCAGATCGATGCTATGCGGTTTATGAGGAGGATGCCGAAGAACTCGATGCATATATGCTGCTTTATACCACTCAATTTTGCCGTGAGGCGAAGAGGAAGAAGCAGTATAAGGCGTTGAAAACAGATGAAAACTATATTGATCAAGTTTTGGATTATGCTAACCAATTATTGGAAGATCGACATGCGCATTCTGCCTTGGAATTTTATGATGAGCTGTGGTGTGTAGTTGACGAGCTAAATGCTAAAATGAAGGAGGATATACTTGTCAGAATAGGACTTTGCTACGAGTATATAGACAACTTGTTGAGCCGTTATTCTATATCTTTGGAGCAAGAAGCTGAATTATATAAAACAATAAACCGATTTGATGACGCACGTAGATGCTGTCAGAAGTCTCTTGAAATTAGAAAAACGTTAAAAGATTACTATCCTGAAAATCCAAGCTATTGGCGTCATTATGCTACAGCTTTGAATAGCATGGCTGAAATCTATAAAGCACCATTAAAAGTTGCTCATTCAGAACTAAGATATTTGCGTAGCTATTCTGTGAATTTGAATAAAGTAATTGAAAATCATAAAACAAAAGATCAGCTTAATAATGCATTTAGATGCTGTCAGGAAGAACTTAGAATCAGAAAACATTTAAAAGATTCCTATCCAGAAAATATGGACTATCTGCGTGATTATTTCATATCTCTTAATAATATAGCCGAACTTTATGAGATTATGAATCAGCATGATGATGCACTTAAATACTATCAGGAATCTCTTGAAATAAAAAAACAGCTAGAGATCGATTGTCCGGAAAATACGGACTATCTGTGTGATTACTCTGTGTTTCTTGAAAGACTTGCTATGAACTATGAGATTAGAAAACTTTTAGGTTTAAATAACTAAAAATCCCCTTGATAGTGTGCCTAGATTCTATCAAGGAGCATTAAAAGTCAAAAAACTGCTTCAAGACCACAACACCTAAAGTCCTACGCCGTCAGTCAAAGCCCCCATCCGTTCCTCGTTTTCACTTTACTCATCTGCCTCACACAGCATCGCCTTATAGTGATTCCCCCACTGTTCCATGGCATCCAGAATCGGGTACATGGTCTTGCCCAGCTCGCTGAGAGAATACTCCACCCTTGGCGGCACTTCCGCATAGGCGGTGCGAACCACAAGACCGTCCGCCTCCATGGAGCGCAGGCTCTGAGTCAGCACTTTCTGGCTGATGCCCTCCAGCGATTTTTGCAGCTTGTTGAACCGCCACGGACGCATCCGCAGATTGCGCAGGATCAGCAGCTTCCATTTATTTCCGATCAGCTGCACGGTAGTTGCCACAGGGCACTCCGGCAGCTCTTCTTTTTTTCGCATAATATCACCTCGTTGGTTTCTGATGGATCATGTATAGTATAGCATATTGCACGCAAAATTTCAACTTTTTTGGATTCACGAAATGTTTACAAATAAATTTGCGGGGAAAAATCACGGTTTTCCGCAAGAGTTACCCCTTGGTAACTATCTTACAAAAAAGTGCGTACTTTTCAAGCATAGGGATTTGTGGTATCATAAAGTCACAGAAAGAGATCAAGCGCTTGTTCTTCTGAATTTGAAAAAACCAAAAACTTTCAGGAGGAATCTATCATGAATAAGAATACATTTACCGCAGTGAAACTCGCAAAGGGCGAAGTAAACGTCTACGATTTCGGCGCAGTCAAACTCCACGCCTACAAGACCAACGATCTGATCGACAATGAGGTTTTCATCGTGGAGAAAGCCGGCAAAGCAGTCATCCTCGAATCGCCCTGCTTCTTCGACAACATCGAGGAACTGACCGCCTATCTGAACGGCGTTGAGGTCGTGGGAATGCTGATTGCCTATCACGGTGCCGGTGCAACATTCCTGCCGGATGTGCCCAAGTATGCGACACAGAACGCCGTGGAGTACTCCGAAAACGGCGGCGGCAAGGCGCTCATCACCAACTTCACCAATGCATTCGGGGAGAGCTTCGACAGCTCCGTTCACCAGATCACCAACGTGATCGGCGAGGGCAAGTGCAGCATCGGTGGCATTGACTTTGTGATTCAGCAGACCGCAGAGGCATTTGACGTGGAGATTCCGGAGATCAATGCGGTTTACACCCACATGCTCGGCCACGACTGCCACTCCATCGTTGCCGGAGCAGGCCACGCCGATGCTATTGAGGCGCAGCTTCGTGCCTACATCCACAAGGGCTATGACCTGATTCTGACCTCCCACTACACGCCGGAGGACTTGAAGGACGCACAGACCAAGATCGACTACCTGGAAACGCTGAAGGGCATCGCAGCCAAGTGCAATGATGCAGAGTCGTTCAAGGCGGAAGTCCAGAAGCAGTACCCCAACTATAGCGGCGGAAACTATCTGGAGATGACTGCCGGCTTCTTCTTTGCTTGATTGATCGTTCAAAAATTTTACGCAGGGACTGTCTGAAATGCCGGATAGCCCCTGTCCGCATGGAGGAATTTGATGAAAAATACGGATTACTTTGCATATTTGGTGGATGATATCCATTCCGTGATCGCAGCAACCACAGACGAAAATGGTTTGCCCGTCACCTGTGCCATTGACATCATGGACTGGGATGAAAACGGACTGTATTTTCTCACGGCAAAGGGCAAGAACTTTTACCGGCGCCTGAAACAGCAGAAATACATTGCCCTGACTGGTATGAAAGGTGAGGACACCATGTCCAGCACGGCGCTCTCCATTCGTGGAAACGTGGTGGAACTTGGTGCGGAGCGGCTGCCACGGCTGTTCCAAAAGAATTCGTATATGCATCAGATTTACCCCACTGCGGAGAGCGTTGCTGCGCTGACCGTGTTCCAGATTTATGCCGGCAGCGGAGAATGGTTTGACCTGTCGAAAAAGCCCATTGAGCGGGACAGCTTTGTCTTTGGCGGAATGGAAGCAGCGCAAAATGGCTACGTGATCGGCGAGGAATGCTGTGGCTGTCGGGCGTGCCTGACAGTCTGTCCGCAGAATTGTATTGACTTGCTGGAGGGCAGGGCGGTGATTCGGCAGGGAAACTGTCTGCACTGTGGGAATTGTATGCAGGCTTGCCCGACAGGTGCGGTGAAGAGGAGATGAGTGTATGACAAATCAAACGTGCAGAAACCTGATCGACGCTCTGTTGTCGGAGCGACCTGAGCTGACGGGTATCGAGATTCCGGATGACGAGGCGGCGCAGTTCCGTCTGTACCGCAGCCTTGTCAACATTCGCCCCGCTGATAGCGCCAGTGCAGAATATCTGTCGGCAGAGGATGCATTTTTGCAGGAGATGACACGGCGAAAGGGCATCACAACCGTTGCCGAGCTAAAGCCGGCGGAGGACCACATCTACCTCTGGAGAGGGGACATCACCACATTACAGTGCGGTGCAATTGTCAACGCCGCCAATTCCGGCATGACAGGCTGCTGGCAGCCCTGCCACAATTGCATTGACAACTGTATCCATACGTTTGCCGGTGTTCGGCTGCGGATGAAATGTGCGGAGATCATGCGTGTACAGGGACACGAAGAGCCGACGGGAACTGCAAAAATTACGCCCGCCTACAATCTGCCCTGCGATTTTGTGATTCACACCGTCGGGCCAATTGTGCGTGGCAGACTCACCGGTAAACACTGCGAACAGCTGAAAAGCTGCTACCGGAGCTGTCTGGAACTTGCGGTGCAAAGCGGCGTTTCGAGCATTGCGTTTTGCTGTATTTCCACTGGTGTGTTTGGCTTCCCGCAGGAGAACGCCGCTGAAATTGCCGTGGAAACCATTCGAGAATTTCTGAAAACCCACGAGATCGAGGTGATATGCAATGTTTTTTCCGAAAAAGACTTCGACATCTACCAAAGACTACTCGGCTGAGATTGACCGCCTGAAAAATGAAATAGAAACCGCAGATGCCATTCTCATTGGTGCAGGAGCAGGGCTTTCCACAGCAGCAGGATTCACGTACAGCGGAGAGCGTTTTGAAACGTACTTCGCCGATTTTATCAAAAAGTACGGCTTTCGGGATATGTATTCCGGCGGCTTCTATCCTTTTGCCACATGGGAGGAGCACTGGGCATATTGGTCGAGATATATTCACATCAACCGTTATCTGGATGCGGACAATGGCACCTATCGGAGATTGTTCGATCTCGTGAAAGACAAAGACTATTTTGTACTGACCACCAATGTGGATCACCAGTTTCAAAAGGCAGGTTTTGACAAGCACCGTTTGTTCTATACGCAAGGGGACTATGGACTTTTCCAGTGCTCCGAACCGTGCTGTCAGGAAACCTATGACAATGAGACGTGCATTCAGGCGATGCTGGAACAGCAGCAGAATATGCGCATTCCAACGGAACTGATTCCGCACTGCCCGAAATGTGGAAAGCCTATGGCCATGAATCTGCGTGCAGACGACACCTTTGTACAGGACGAGGGCTGGTATCGTGCGGCAGAGCGATACGAGGATTTTCTCCGCCGGCACGAGAACCTGCACATACTGTTTCTGGAGCTGGGCGTGGGGTATAACACCCCCGCAATTATCAAGTATCCATTCTGGCAGATGACGGCGAAGAATCCGAGGGCAGTGTATGCCTGCGTGAATTTCGGCGAGGCACTTTGTCCGGAGCAGATCCGATCACAGGCGATTTGCATAGATGCGGATATTCATACGATTCTGGAACAATAAAATTTTGGCATAGGAGGTTCTCATGGCATTTTACTTGAAAAAGCTGACCCCGAAACAACGGGAACAGTTTGCGCAGAAACAAATCGAAAACCCGCTTTCTCCTGCCCTTGGGGTGCTCCATCCCATCGAGTGTATCACAGATACCGAGAGCAATGTGGTTTTTGTGGCAATCGGAACCCATCGGGATTATCCGGATGAGGAACTGTTCTTTTTGCATTGGAGGGCGTGGGAGATGATCCTGCCGCTGAGAAAAGAGAACCGATTGCCCAACACCAGAATCTGGAGTCTGAACACATCGTGGGAGAATCCCATTCAATCCATGCCGGATGAGATACGGCCACAGATCATGGCGGATTTGAAAGAGATATTGGCTGTCTATCGGGTGGATGGGACAAGAAATCCGGATAATTTGTCTGTGGAGATTTTGTATGACTTTTGAGAACACACCCCTTCTGCAATGAAACGGAAATCATCCGTCAATGCTGCCATAGGCTTTAGTTCCGCTTTTTACAATTTTTTCTGTTCCGGCTGTGGTATGATAATACTCGAACAAAGGAGTTCAGATGAGATCAAACATCTGAACTCCTTTTTTATTTTGCTTTATTTTTCAGGAAGCGCAGCACACACTGGCGTGTGCCGGACGTTTCGTAGGAGGTATTTCAGATGAGCTATCCAGAAGTTGATTTTTTGTATCTGAACGAAGAGGATATGGTGGCAGCCGGTGTCAAGGATATGGCAGGCTGCATCGATGCCATGGAGGAAATGTTCAAGCTGATGAAAGTTGGCGATTATCGGATGGGTGGCGCAAACGGCAACTCCCACGGATGTATGGTCATGTTCCCGCCGTCCTCTCCGTTTCCGGAAATGCCGGTAGACGGTCCGGACAGACGTTTTATGGCAATGCCGGCGTATCTGGGCGGTGTGTTCGACATGGCAGGCATGAAGTGGTACGGCTCCAACTGTGCCAATAAGGAAAAGGGTCTGCCCCGTTCCATCCTGATGCTGACGCTGAATGACAAGGACACCGGCGCACCGGTGGCATATATGTCCGCCAACATCCTCTCCGCTTACCGCACCGGCGCAGTTCCGGGTGTGGGATACAAGCACTTGTCCAAGCCGGATTCCAAGGTGGCTGCCATCATTGGTCCGGGCGTGATGAGCAAGACGGCGCTGGCAGCGATCATGGCAGTTCGTCCTGGCATTGAGACCATTAAGGTCAAGGGTCGTGGAAAAGCCTCGCTGGAAAAGTTCATTGCCCACGTGAAGAAAGAATATCCGCAGGTGAATGTGTATGCGGTGGATACCATGGAAGAGGCGGTACGGGATGCCGATATTGTTTCCGCAAGCACTTCCACGCCCACCGGCGATCCCAGCCTGTATCCGTACATCAAAGAGGAATGGATCAAGCCGGGTGCACTGATCAGTTCCACTGCGGCTCTCCGGTTCGATGATGACTTCATAATTCACCGTGCAAGAACCGTAACGGACAACATCAAGCTGTACGAGGCATGGGAAGAGGAGATGAAGCCCAACGCTTACAACACCGTTCCGATTCCGGCAGTGCATGTCATGGATCTGATTGCAGAGGGCAAGATGAAGCCGGAGCAGGTGGACGATCTGGGCGACATCCTGATGGGCAACATTCCGCTGCACCGGAAAGACGATGAGATCATCGTGTACTCCATTGGCGGTATGCCGGTAGAGGATGTGGCCTGGGGCACAATGGTTTACCGCAATGCGCTGAAAAAAGGAATCGGCACAAAGCTGAAGCTTTGGGATACCCCGCAGATGGTATAAAGAGACAGGAGGAGCAGACATGAGAATACAGGAACATCCGATTCTGGGAACATATGAAAAGGGACAGCTGGTTTCCTTTACTTTTGATGGAAAAACACTACAGGGATATGCCGGAGAGCCAATCGCCATGGCACTGAAAAATGCCGGCGTGATGGTGCACCGCTACACCAGAAAAGAGCATAAGCCAAGAGGAATCTTCTGCGCCATCGGGCGCTGTACCGACTGTGTCATGGTCGTCAACGGACAGCCGAATGTGCGGACGTGTATCACGCCGCTGGAAGAGGGCATGGAGATCCGGACACAGTATGGTGTGACTGCAGAACAGCCGGGGGGTGCAGCAAAATGATGAAGCGTTATGATATGATTGTGGTCGGCGCAGGGCCGGCAGGCTTGTCCGCAGCCATTGAGGCGGCAAAAAAGGGAATGCACGTTGTGGTATACGATGAAAACGCAAAGCCCGGCGGACAGCTGTTCAAGCAGATTCACAAGTTCTTTGGCTCGAAAGAACACAAGGCAAAGATTCGAGGCTTCCATATCGGTGAAGAGCTTCTGGCAGAGGCAGCATCTCTGGGGGTTGAGGTTGTTCTGAATGCCATCGTGATCGGCATTTTTCCGGAAAAGGAAGTGACTGTCAAGGTCGAAGACCATGTCATCCACGTCAAGGGGGACACGATTCTGATTGCCACCGGCGCAAGTGAGAACATGGTCACGTTTCCGGGCTGGACACTGCCGGGTGTCATCGGCGCAGGTGCAGCGCAGACCATGATGAACCTCCACGGCACACTGCCGGGCAAGCGTGTGCTGATGCTGGGTTCCGGTAACGTGGGACTGGTGGTCAGCTTCCAGCTGATGCAGGCGGGCTGTGAAGTGGTTGCCGTGGCAGACGCAGCGCCCCGTGTGGGCGGTTATGGCGTTCACGCAGCCAAGGTAGCAAGATGCGGTGTGCCGTTCTATCTGTCCCATACAATTATTTCCGCAGACGGCGAGGACTGTGTCACTGGCGTGACCATCGGAGAGGTGGACAAGAACTGGCAGATCATTCCGGGCACGGAAAAGCACTTCGATGTGGATACCATTTGTCTGGCAGTTGGTCTTTCGCCCATGTCCAAGCTGTGCGATATGGCAGGATGCGCCATGGAGGACAATCCGGCAAAGGCCGGATTTGTTCCGGTTGTGGATGAATACGGCGAAACATCGATTCCCGGCATCTATGCTGCCGGAGATGTTTCCGGTATCGAAGAGGCTTCCAGTGCCATGATCGAGGGAAGAATCGCCGGGATTGCAGCAGCTGCACGGCTGGGCTTTATCTCGGAGGAAACCTGTAAGGAAGAGGCAGCCAAGCAGGAGGCTGCGCTGGCTGGTCTGCGGCAGGGTATGTTTGCACCGGGAATGCGTGGCAAACAGATTACCGAGACCGAAGAGGGTGTGGAAATTTCGCAAAACCTGTTGAAACACGGGTTCGTTGCCGAGGCGGAGATCGAGCGCTTTCCCGGTGTGACCCACGGCAGCGGTGTGCATCCGGTCATCGAGTGTACCCAGAACATCCCTTGCAACCCGTGTCAGGATGCATGTCCGAAGCACTGCATCCGCATCGGCAGCAACATCACCGCACTGCCGTCCATCGATCCGGAGAAAAAGTGTACCGGCTGCGGGATGTGTGTAGCTTCCTGTTCTGGTCAGGCAATCTTCCTCGTGAACGAGGATTGCGGAGACGGTACCGCAGAAATCACACTGCCGTATGAGTTCCTGCCCCTGCCGCAGAAAGGCGACAAGGGCGTTGCCCTGAACCGAAAGGGCGATAAGGTCTGTGAGGCAGAGGTGGTCAATGTGCGCAGCGCAAAGGCATTCGACCATACGAATCTGCTTACCATGAAAGTGCCGAAAGAATATGCCATGAAAGCAAGATTTTTTCGGGAGGAGGAGACAGCATGAATGACAGAAACCGTGAACTGAAACCGTTTGTTCCCCAGCCGGACGACGACATGATCGTCTGCCGCTGCGAAGAGATTACGAAAGGGGAGATTCGCCGTGCGGTGCATGACGGCATGTTCACCCTCACCGAAATTCGCCGGTATCTGCGAACCGGTATGGGACTCTGTCAGGGGCAGACCTGTACGAAACTGGTAAAGGAAATCGTTGCACGGGAACTGGGCGTGCGTCCCAATGAACTCGGTCCTGCCACCGGCAGAGCGCCCATGCGCCCCATTGAAATGAAAGTGCTGGCAAGAGATAAGGAGGAGACAAAATGAATGCAGAAGTCATTATCGTTGGCGGCGGCATCATCGGATGCGCTGCGGCATATAATCTTGCAAAAAATGGTGTCTCCGTTCTGGTACTGGAGGGCAGCGAGAACATCGGCAACGGCGGCTCTACCCGCAACGGCGGCGGTGTCCGCCAGTCCGGCCGTGATCCCAGAGAACTGCCGCTGGTGATGTATGCCATCCAGCATATCTGGCCGCACCTGTCGGAGATGCTGGACACCAATGTGGAATATTATCAGGAGGGCAACCTCCGTCTTGGCAGCACGCCGAAGCATCAGAGGATCCTGGAGGGACTGGCAGACCGTGCCGTGGCCTGCGGCGTGGATGTGCGCATGATCTCCGGCGACGAGGCAAGACGCATCAATCCGTATTTGTCCGATGCTGTGACCTGTGCCAGCTGGTGTCCCACGGACGGACACGCCAATCCGCTGATGGCGACCATGGGCTACTATAAAATGGCACGCCGTCTTGGGGCACACTTCATCTCCGGCGAAAAAGTCGTGGAGTTGCGGAAAATCAAGGGCGCTGCACGTCAGGTTGTGACTGAGTCCGGCAATGTGTACGAGGGCGACAAAATCATTCTGGCAGCGGGCTATGAGAGCCGTTTCATTGCATCAACTGTGGGCATTGATGTTCCCATGCAGCCGGTGCTGCTGGAAACACTGGTCACCGAGGCAGTCGCTCCCATGTTCTGGCAGATGCTTGGCACTGCGGATGCGGATTTCTACGGGCATCAGACGGAACACGGTTCGTTTGTCTTTGGTCTGAACTCCGGCTTGGAACCGTATGCAAAGCCAGGCAAGCCTCTTTCCTCCAGCATCGCTGCTTCGGCAGCCTGCCGCGGCATCATGCACTATTTTCCGAATCTGGCAAACATCAAGGTCGTCCGCAGCTGGGCGGGCTGGATGGATTCCTGTGCCGACCATGTGCCGGTTATCAGTACTGTGGAGGAGGTTCCGGGACTGATTCTGGCGTGCGGATTTAGCGGACACGGCTTCGGCATCTCGCCGGCAGTCGGGCTGGTGCTGTCGCAGCTGGCAATGGAGCAGGAAACAGCAGTGGATCTTTCCGCACTGCGGTACGACCGTTTTCAGTGAGTTCGGATTTATACAATTTTTTGAGACGTATGTCTGCTATAATAGAAACAGAAAGACAAAGATGTCGAGTTTCTCTGAGAAATTCGGCATCTTTTTTCTTTTTTAGAATTGTTGCAAATGACAGGAGGAATTTTTATGAAGTTATCCAGAGTTGAAATTATCACCGGTATTTCCAAGATCGAGCCGCTGAAAAAGGCATTGGGAAAATTTCACATTACCGGCATGACGGTGTATCAGGTGTTGGGTTGCGGTGTGCAGCACGGCACGCAGGAATTCGAGGTGGAGGAAAAGAACAAGGAGATCAGCCTGCTGCCGAAAGAGGTTGTCATGATCGTCCTGCCCACCGAGGAACTGGACGGGCTGCTGGAGTTTGTCAAAAAAGAACTGTACACCGGACACATCGGCGACGGCAAGATTTTTGTTTCCGATGTGACCAATGTCATTCGTGTCCGTACTGGTGAGGAGGGCATTGATGCCCTGCTGTACGGCGAGAAATAAGGATTTGTTCCAGAAAGAAAAGAGTTGAGAATGATGCAAGAGAAAAAGTTGGGCTTACCCAGTATTGTGGCGACTGGTGTCGGCTTGATAATTGCCACAAGCTGTCTGCTCTCCATCGGGCAGGGGGCATCGGCCATTGGTCTGCCGTTTATCATTACCATGGCGATTGCCTGCGCCTTTAACATGCTGACGGCGTTTTCCATCTGTGAGCTGAATGCTCTGATGCCGAACCTGACAGGCGGTATGGCGCAGTACACGCTGGCGTGCTTCGGACCGTTTGTGTCCATCGTCATCACTGTAGGCGGTTATCTGACATGTCAGACCATCATGGGCAGCTCGGAAGCTGCCATGTTCGGCAACACTCTGAGCAGTGTCCTTCCCAATGTTCCCATTCCGGGTTCGGTTTATTCTATTGTGCTGATTCTGCTTTTGCTGGGCTTGAACCTGTTCGGTGTAGACATGTTCGCCAAGGTGCAGAATATTGTGGCATACGGGCTGATCGGTTCGCTGCTGTTTCTGGGCATCATGGGAACGATCAAGCTGGGTACCGGTCAGGTCGTGGAACAGCCGGAGGTGCTCTCCTCGAAGCCCGGCGATGTGTTCTCCCTGCTGGGACTGGCATTCTTTCTGTTCATCGGCGTAGAGTTCATTGTCCCCATTTCCACACAGGTCAAAAATCCCCGGAAGAAAGTGCCGCTGGGCATGGTCATCAGTCTGCTGGCAATTCTGCTGATGCAGATTTTCATGGTCGTTGGCTTTAGCCACTATACGCCGTGGGAGGAACTGAGCGTCAGCACTGTCCCTCATATTCTGTACGGTACCCTGCTGTATGGCAAAGTCGGTACGATCTGGATGACCATCATCTCTCTTCTGGCAGTGGTCAGCACCCTGAACACCGCTATGTTCTCTATCGCTCAGATCTGTTCCGGTATGGCAAAGCTGAAGCTGCTGCCCGCTGTGTTCATGCGCAAGAATCGGTGTGGCACACCCTATGTAGGACTGCTGCTGGTGGCAATCGCAATGATTCTCATCAACATTACCGGACTTTCCACCAGCGATCAGCTGACATTCCTGATTCTGACAGGCTGCACGTTCTGGATCTCCTCCTACATCATTCTGCACTGCGATGTGCTGATTCTGCGGAAGCGCCTGCCGAAAGCCCCCAGAACATTTAAGCTTCCCTTTGGCCCGCTGATTCCCATTATCGGTGTTCTGGGCAACGCTTTTATGATCTACAACATCGACTCCAGCTGGGAGGTCAAGAAACGGATCTATCTGATTTTTCTCATTACCGTTGCGATTTTGTCGGTCTATGCGGTCATCTGGATCAAGTGTGTGATGAAACGTCCCATGTTCAAGCCATACCAGATCAAGGAAGTCATGGCAATGGAGTCTGATCTGTATCAGATCAATCACAATCCGGAAGTGGCAAAGAAATTGCATCTGGATGCTGTTCCGGAGATTCAGAGCGTACCGGCGGACGTTAACACCGGAACTCGTCCGGAGTAAATCACTGCACAATTCGCAGCTTTTCGTCAAAGTCATCGCTTCGCAGCATGGTTTGGTATTTCTTGGGTGTCAGTCCGGTATACGCCTTGAAATCGTGCACAAAGTGGGACTGGTCGAAGTATCCCAGATCGGCAGCAATCTCCGTCAGAGAGCGCCCGACGTGCTGATTCTGGTTTAGAGCAGATATTGCACTTTGAAATCGCACGATCTTTGCCAGCTGTTTGGGGCTGAGTCCGGTTTCATTCCGGAAACATTTGTCAATGTATCTGGTCGTGTAGCCGGTATCCTCCGCCAGCTCTTCTATGGAAATGCTGCCGGCGGAGCGAATCATCAAATTGGAAGAGTGGAGCACCAGCAGGTTTTGATGCTCCTGCGGACAGACCCGGCGATAGATGCTCATATAAGAGCGCATGAACACACGAATCTGTTGCCGGAAATCTGTAGTATTGCAAATGCCCTCCAGCATTCGCCTGTCCTGAATCAAATCGTCCAGCGGAATGCGGTGGTTAACCAGATGTGACATAATGTCAGCACTGCCCAAAACCGGATTATAGCCCGGCAGAAACCGCACGCCGAAATAGGAGGTGTTGCTCTCCGAAAGCACGATTTGTGGCGACAAAACTGTACCGCAGATTTCTGCGTAGGGATGCTTCGGATTACAGCAGAACACCATGTCCACACACCCGTCCGGAATCGCATAGCGTGGCTCTGTGCCGGTAAAACAATGGTAAAAATGCACGATGCCAAACCGGTTCAGGATGAACTTTTCATAAGAGCGGGAGGACGTTACGAAAAACGGCTGTTTCGGTGTCATGTAGATTTGCTTTTCCATATCGTGCCCTTCCTCTCGTGCAATTTCCTGTTAGAATAATTTCTATCCTATTATAATACAGCCCCATGGAGATTTCAAGGGGCATCTGATGAAAAAAGGCAGCCTCACAGAAAAACTTTCTTTCTGTAAGGTTGCCTTTTCGACGGAATGTTTTAGTTGCCTTTATCTGCAAAGAATAACAAAGCAATTCCGGCGATGCTTATTCACACAGTGCTTCCTTTGCCTGTTCCTCAAGAATTGGTTCATTCTTTCCGTCGGCGATGAGATACTGCGTGTCATGAATGATCTCATCATGAAACTCCTTAATAAGGAATCCTTCATTCTCAATGCTTGGAAGTTTATAAATCTCTTTTACCAGCGAATGAAGCTCTTCCTCCGTCAAAGAAGTATAGATTCCATCTGCAATCTCAGAAATTTTATCTTTCTGTATGATAGAAAAAAGATCGCTCTTTTTCTGAGAAATCAGCTGCAAGACAAAGTTCCGAATTCGCTCGGCTCTCTCCAAATCGCTGTTCAGACTGCCTTTAATATGTCTTAAACGGACATAAGCTAAACTTTTTGTACCATTTAAGTGTTGAATGCCGGGAGTTTCTTTAAAATGGTAATTGGTTCCGAATAGTCTATTTAAATCGTCCAGAACCGGAATGATACCATCAACAGTTACCCCGTCTTCTTCCACCTCGGTGCTCAGCATTTCTTTGGTGATCTCGATATCCACTCCGCCCAGTGCATCGATCGTCTTGCAGAAGTCCTTCCACGAGAAGTTGATAACGCCTTGAATTGGTACTTTGAAATTCCACTCAATGCAATTCACCAGATTATTCAGTCCCTGGGCATAGAACTCTTCAGTTGTGTGGTCGCTTTCGTCAATGTATTGCAAGGTCAGTGCGGCGTTCAACTTAGCCTTGAACCATTGTGTGCCAGCAGCTTTTTTGAGTGCTTCGTAGTTGGGCAAGGACGGATCCAGATCATCAATGCTGGGAATACTCTTATCTTGCATACTAACAAGGAAATCTCTGGAAATTGAGAAGAGCTTGATGGTTTTGGTATTGTTGTTGAAAGAGACCAATAGCATGACATCAGCGTGCGGGGTCAGCATGCCCTCCCGAGCGTCTGATCCTACGATCAGATAATTCTGAATACCAGCATAAGTAGTTTCAGTGTCGATGTATTCTGCATAGTCGTGTGTCAACACCACGGGGTAAGTAGACGCAGCAAAGGTGGGAACTGTTGTATGTTGGATGTATGCCTCACTAAAAATCACCGTCGTCAAAAACGCAATCACAAGGAGAATCGTTAGCAGGAATCGTGGCTTCCGACGCTGGACTTGCATCGTAGTCTCGTTCTCTAGTGAGTAGCGTTTATTCGCATAAAGCTTTTGCTGATACGGCGAATAGAGAAAGAGATCCTTTCCGTTTTGCTTTAAATAGGCGTTGCTCTCCGCTGCAATCTGGTATTTCCTGTTTTTCCTATTTTGAATGCGGATGCGGAGCTTCTCTTTGACACCTCCTTTGTGGGTGATTTTTAGTCGGAGCATCTTTGTCCTTTGGAACCGGAGAAATTGGATTGGAATAAAACAATACAACAGTTCCAGAAGAAAAACGGTGCCAATGATAATCGTGACGAGCAACATAGATCATAACCCCCTTATTGTACTTCAGCGTCGTTGTCAGCTCTCCCAGCTCTCTTGATTTGCTTGAGCTTTTTTCTGTAGCTCTTCTTCTCGGCCAGCGCACAACACAAGCTTTGCAGTGCTTGCGTGATGCTATTCTCGGCATGGGAGAATACCCGTTTTTGGAATGCACGCTTTACTTTTCGGCGAATCCGCCAGTTGGCGTGGTCATAGAAGTTGCGGATATTGCCATAGCTCTCGTTTTTTTGGAAATCGTTCCAGAGCAGATCGCTCAAAGGCTGGACACACATTTCCTGGTAAAACGGGAGGTAGTCGGAACTTTTGACAAGACCGAGGTAGTACGCATCATGGATGTAATGGATTGTGTATTCTCCACGGAGCAGGGCAGTTTCGGCTTCGTACCCGATACAGGTGAATTCGTCAGCAAATCTTTTTTGCAGCGCTTCGTTTTCTTTCAAGGTCATGAGCAGTTGGTGACGAATCCTTTGGGAGGAACGAATCATGTCCATACAGCTTTGCAGATAGGCCTGTGCATCTCTGTCATCCCAGATAGCAGAGCAGAGAAGCAGAAGCTCCAGATGCATGCGTGGATTGCTGAAACCTTTGTCCAATAGGGCGTGAACCACCCTGGTCAAGCCTGTATTAGAGAGGATGACGCTTGGCAGCATCGCACTCGATAACAGCGGACACAGGTTATCTATCTCCTCGATATTCGCATGATACAAGGCGTTCAGGTATTTTTCAATCAATTCCTTTTGGACAGCGGGCGCATTCCGGAAGCAATCGATTTCGTCTTCCGTGAGAGGCTGTTGCTGCGTAAACAAGTACAGCAGACCCTTTGCTTTGTAGGGGCAGTCTGGCAGGCAGTTCAGAGCGCTACGAATTTCCTCTGCACTATAACGGATGCTTGCAGGATGATCGAAGTCAATGGTTGCCAGCTGGATTGCCTGAATCTTACTGTTGGTACTGTTGTTCAAGCTGCGGGAGATGTATGCTGCCCACATAAGCGATTGCTCTGTTAGAGCGCAACAAATCTCCCGATACTTTAGAATTTCAGTGATCTCTGCTGAACGAAGGTGCTGGTTGGCGCTCGGTTTGGCAGGGACAAAGAACTGCTCGGCATGCCAATCTGGATTTTTTGTGATGGCTTCGGTGAACAAGCTCCATGTCTGGATGGCAATGGCTTCGTTGGCGGGGAACTCAGCGCTATGTGTTTTGAAAAGGAGGTCAGAAGCCAGTTCTTGGAAAAAGCGTTTGTCATAGTCAGCCCGCCGTGTTCTCATAAGGCGGTACACCGAAATTTCATCCGAAATGCGTCCGTTGGAGGGCGGCGCATAGTCCTGCTGAATGACGATAGCCTCGCCGCTCTGGGAGATAGCGAAGTAGAACCTCGTCTCGCCCTTCGCAGGAAAGCCATACTTTTGCCGAATGGCAGGAAGCACCAGGGGTGCTTTGCCCTCGTTGTGGAACTCATTGTTGCGATGGTTCTGCTGAAATATCATTTCACCAAAATAGGAACGATCCATAGTTTTTATTCCTCCTTACTTATACGAGAGAAAGTAAAAAGTCCCAGAGATACTGTGGGTTCCATGCTTTCTCAAGCTTGTATTCGCCGTCTTGTTCACATGCTCTGCACCCGAAGGCTGCAACACAGGTAACATCTACGGTTCCATACTGTTTCAACTTGTGGTAAATGTTGGTCTGCGCAGAGGTCGGAAGTTCATTTTCATGTTCAAACATCCGCCGGGCAGCCAGAAGTCCAGCGAAGTCATGAAACTTGCTTTCCTCATAGGGCTTTATCATGAGTCTTTTACAGAAAAATGGAGTGAGCTCATCACACTTTACAAAAGCAATCATCTCTTTTGAGTAGGTTTCTCCATTCTGGTGAAGCTCATCAACTTTCGCATTCAGGAAGCGATCCTGCACATCTTTTTCCTCAGCGTTATTGTCGAACAAATATACTGGAATGGAATTTTTTGGAATGGTGAACATGGTGTTTTTCAGCGCCTCGCCGGGGTAATCATGAAAAATCAGAAGCGTTCCGTTTACCTTACAGTAGAACAGAGGCTGACGATTTGGATTCATATCATCATGCTGAGTGGGAGGCTTTGGAAATTCAGTGCTGTTGTAGAACTGGTACTCATAGGACTGTGGTGAAGAGGCAAGTTCGACATGCTCCGACTTTGTCATAGGAAGCTCACGCTCAGCTAGCAGCTTCGCAATGCTTGTGATCAAAGCGGTTTTCGAGGAACCCGTCACACCAATCAGGAGGATGTTTTTCACAGAGGTGATATCCCTATGATATAGAGGGGTGATGTTGTTGTGGCAGTGCGGACACGCCAGCTGGTTTACTCTGCCAGTTCCAGTGGGGAACTGGATCGTATCCCCATGGATGTACTTCTGGAGTTCCTTTGGGGGATCCCCTTCATAGGTAACTTGTTTCAGCTCATCTTCACTTGGAACGACACCGCCAAAATTGGTGATGTGTTTGTAAAGAACGTTATCTGTTGAAATTTTATCCTTGATGTCCGGAAGCATCTGAATTTGCTTGGCTGTAATCAGTGTCAGCGGACTCTCCACGTCTCTTCCGCAGTTGGGGCAGGTGACTTTGCGAGTTGTTTTCATAAATAGTTCCTCCTTCTTTTAATGCAGTGCTTGGACAGTCAGTTCCTGTCCACCAACAGAAATGGCAACGGGATGCTCTTCCAGCATTTTCCGGCGCTGGAACGTGCCGTTAATGTCTTGAAATTTTCCACAAATGTACAGTGCCGATTTTGTTGGAATCACAGACACTGGTAAGGGAAGCGTCAGCTCCATCTCTGTTCCGTCCTGCGCAATGGCGCACAGCTTGGGAATGTGCCGATGTTCAGCATTGGTGTTCACCGAAAACCCTCCGGCAAAGATTTTTCCATTCACTGAGAACTTCACGCCGACCATCCGGTAGGGTGACTTTGCTGAGGGGATGACGTGGTATCTCAGTAGGCACTCCAGATTGGAGAGCAAGTGCACTTGTGAAACCGACTGAACAGCGCCACGCAGTGTTCCGAGCGAGAGGGGAAACTTTTTTGCCAGCTTGTCAAAAAGTTCAAATACCTTTGGCAAAAGCAAGATGACTGCCATTACGATGCAGCAAAAGATCAAAAATTTGATGATGTTCCCAAGAGTGAACTGGAACAGAAATTCGTCCTTCAGGGCAAGGAACCCTTTCTTCACATGGTTCTGATCTAAGGCATCTTTTAAAAGGTGGTACAGGTAGGCAAGGTGGTGGTCTCTCTTGTTTCGCCATGCAATCAGTCCACTTTTTGGCAGGCAATAGAGCGCTGCCAGAATGAACAGCACGCCTGAAACTTTTTTATAGAACCTCAGCAAGATACCTCTTTTTTCTTTTTTGTTTGCCATGAAAATCACACTCCTTTTGATCATTGGTAGAGCATATTCAGGATCGCCTGCAAATGCTTTGCGTCGCCAGAGGCGTACTGGTTAGGTGAGTTGGCATATTGGAAAACAACCGTTTTCGTTTTCTCCACGCTGGCTTCTGCGTCGGTACAGGTCGCTACGATGTAGTGCAGGTCATTTTTGCTGTCGTCGTCGGATATCTCGGCCGTGCCTGTTTTACAGTACAGCTGGACACCCTCCGGAACGGTCAGCTTCAGATCTGCCGCTACATCCGACATGCCGCCTTTCACAGCTTCCGTCAGTTCGCTGGGGATGGTGCAGAGCGTTTGCGGTTTGGTAAGCGTTTGGATATCCTCAAGTGTGCGGGTATCCACGACCTTCTCTCCAATGTAAGGCACGGTCATCGTACCAGTGACTACTTCATTTGCGCACATGGCGATGTATAAAGGACTGGTATTGTTGCGTTGCCCGAATCCGGCTCGTGAGAGGTCAGCATTGCTGTCCAGCTTGATGCTGTTGTTGATCGTCACGAAGTCGCATGCAATGGGCTGGCTGTAACAAAAATACTTGTCCAGCGCATCAGACACTTTATCAGCTCCCAACTCGTAGAACATCTCGGCAAAGAAGCAGTTGCTGGATACACGGAACGCCTCTCTCAATGTCCGGTGAATCGGCTTATCGTATGCCTTGCGGTTGCAGTCCCAGTTGCTGATGTCCAGCGCTTCCAGATAGCCCGGGTCATCAAATTCAGTGAAGCCGTTCGCAGCTCCAACAACGGCAGAAAGCATCTTGAACGTACTGCCGGGGCACGCCGGCGAAACGCACGCATTGTACGTGGCATCCGGCGACAAATTCATCTCGGAATAGTCGGCGTTTGCGTTGTAAGAGGGATACGAAACAAGCGTTCGCACTTTGCCGTCTGCATCCAGAATTGTGACGCTGCCCACGATGTTGTTCTGTTCGAGGTAGGTATAGATGTTGTTCTGCAACTCCGCATCTAAGGTCAACACTACGGACTCGCCCATGAGGTGGCCGTTGTCCGAGCGAAAGGTTTTTTCGTTTTTGATTCGCAGTACTTTCTCAAAGCTCTTGTCGAGAGAGATTGACTGCGAATGGTAGGAATCAAGGACATTTCCCAGAGAGGTCTGGTATTTTTCCGTGATACACCGCATGGTGTCCTGATTCTCCATGAGAATCGTGTAGTTGCAGTCCATTAGAAACCCCCGGTAAATGCGGTCGGCATCTTCGATGGCACTTGTGCCAGTCGTTTCTGCTGCGGTTTCTCCCGACATCGGCTGTGTTTCCGTGGGAGTAGTTTCCGTTTCGGTTGTTTCAGCTTCTGTGCTGGATTCTGAGTCCTCGTCTTTGGGACGTGCAACTGCAAAGACAACAGATGCCAGAAGCAGACCTGCCAGAATGGCAGCAAATAGGACTTGTTTTTTCATGTTACATACCTCCTGTTTTGTTTTTCTGAATGGATAGGATAAGAACTGTGAGGAAAAGGAAACTGGATATCGCCGTGCTTCCGCCAGTAGAGAGGAACGGGATGTTGACGCCGGTGAAACAGAACCGAAAGACCAGTCCCGATATCTGCACCAGTGTCTGGAGAAGCAACATCGCCGCACTTGCTTTGGCGAGCATGTCTCCTCTTCGCCAAACCGCCCAGAGCAGTGCCGCTATAAAAAGCAGCAGCAGAGCGAGGGCAATCAGATTCCCGAATGCCTCTACCAGTGAAACGTAGGCAAAGTCTGAGATTGCCTCTTTCGAGGTGGCATAAGGAATGGTGATCTTGGTGTTGAAGTTGAACTGGATCGGTGCAGTATGCTTTATGGTTTGCCAAGCCCCAGTCACCTGCGAGGAGTCGCCGGACAATCTGGTGGAGAGCGTGACCATTTTCTTTGCAATACCGCTTAGACCTTGATAGGCGTGTTCGCCGTCTGCTCCACGATACGGATAGACTTGATACAAGATGCGCTTGGTCACGCCTGTGACCGCAAAGAACACAATGCCGAAAACAACAGGAAAATGGCTGGAACACGCGAGTCTTGCAGCAGCAATTTTCGGGACTCCGACATTACCTTGTTTCCAGAGCAGCAGGAATGCCATCACCAGGGCGAAGTAGAGGAGAATCAGGCAGGTTCCGGTTTCACGAATCTTGAGAAGAAGTGCAATGCTGATGATGAAGTCGGCATAGAGCATCCAGATGTAAGCCTTGCGCTTGCGGTTTTGCATAGCTTCCCAAGTGAAGTACGCAGTAAGAACCAGCTTGATTTTTATCAGCTCCGGAACTTGAAATGTGAAAACGCCAAAGCCAATGGAAGCGTCGCCTTTGTTGGTGCGGAAAAGCAGATACAACAAAAGCAGCAGACCGTTTCCGGCAACGATAAAAACCAGAAAGAAGAGGATGGGATGACAGGCGCAGCTCGTTTGGATTTTTTCCCACGAGAGAAACTTGCAGAGCAAAGCGCCCAGTACGATTCCCAGCACTGCAGAAAAAAGCGTCGCCACCAGTCCACGGATGGACGAAATATGTCCTGCCAAAAACCGGAGGAGAATGCCGATCTCATAGAACATGCTGGCAGCCTCAATGGGGAAGCGCACGTGGGTATCCCTGTCAAAGTCGTAGCGCAGCATGACTGCAATTTTGAGTGCGGCAATGCCGAACAAAACCAAAATGACGGAGTTCGGAATGATCGGCGAGAACGCCGCCAGAATGGAAAGGAATATTTCAATGCTGGCTAGACGCACGATGGATAAGAGTGTCAAATTTTTTCACCTCGGATACAAAAAATTGCAGGAAGAAACATTTTTCTCCATGGTTTTATCTTACACCATGGGAGTTTCGGAAATCATGAGGAGTTCAAAAAACAGCGTTGGAAATGCTTGACATTTCGGAAAAAACAGGTATAATGAGTCACATAAGGACTTGCTTCGTGTCTTTTCTCGTGGTACCGAGAAAAAGAGATAAGGCGAGATTGAAAAACATGCATGATACTTTGAAAGGATGGCAATTGCAATGAAAAAATTATTCATTTCCTACAGCTACGAAGATGTTGTTTTCGTGAAAAAATTCACCTTGCTTCTGTCGCTCTATGGCTTTGACGTATGGATGGATGAGAAGAACATCTCGAATGGAGAATATTATACCTCCAAGATTTTGAAGGGGATTCATGAGTCAGATGCCTATCTGGTGTTTCTGTCCAAGAACTCTGTAAATTCGAAATGGGTTGATGCAGAGATTGATTTTGCGCTGAAAGAAAAAATTGAAAAGAACCGGCTGACAGTGGTGCCGGTTTTGATGGAAGATGTTGAGATTCCGGTTCCGCTGTCGAATCTGGACTGTCTGGATGCAAGATTTTCAATGCAGGAAGCTGTTGCAGACTTTGCAAATCAATGCAAAGCTTCGCTGGGAAAGCGGCCGGAAAATGCCAACGGCATTCTTGTATCCAGCGTTTCGTTTGCCATTTCCGAGAAAACTTCTGTGGAAGTCGGGCCGTTTCAGGAAGCTATGACGATGTCCGATCTGGAAGAAGATCGCAATCGCATTTTGCAGGAGCTTCGAAAGAAGTCCTATGGGATTCTGATGAACTTCGTTTCGGTTGACCAGTTCGATTTTCAGTCTGAAACGCCGAAATTTTCCAACGGGCTGTATGCGGAAAACGTGACGAGAGAAGCCGGAAGTACTTCGGGGAGCATACGAGAGAGAGTCGTCGTAGAAACGGATGTATTTCGTCCAGATATGAATAAGGTGAATCGGCTGTTGAACGAGCGTTTGGATGTTCTGAGCATCAGTTCGGTTTGCTTTGGCTTTTCGGTTCCGACCAAAGAGGGAGAGAACATGCTGGATGTAGGAAAGCGCTGCATGCAGAAGCTACAGGACAAGTATATGATCTTGTCCTATGACCCCAATGAGGGCGCAAAGATCGAGCTGTCTGAGGACTTCTATCTATTTTTTGCGATTTCGGAGGATGTGATAAGGATCAAACTGAGTACCAAGTACAACTGGCAGTTTGAAAAAAAGTACAGGGATTTTTCTGTATTTGAGTTCATTCACGAAATCCTTGCATAATAGATGCATTTTTTCTCGCCCAAAAGCTTCTTTACTCTATTATAGCATAGAATGATATATATTATATGCTGAAAATAAGCCGGGATTCAACGGCTCTTGCATTAATTTTTTGGCAATAATTAAAGTTAAATTTCCAATGCTTCTCTTTTAGCGAAAGATATGATATCATAAGAACAAAAGCCAAGGAGGAAGTTCCATGACCATCTATGAAGTTCCCGAGTGCAGCGATTCTCTGCTGCAAACCATTCTCACCATTTGGGAGGCATCTGTCCGTGCCACGCACCATTTCCTGTCCGATGCAGAAATCGTCCGGATCAGGGAATATGTTCCGCAAGCCGTTCGTGCCGTAGAACATCTGGTTTTGGCAGAAGATGCATCCGGCACGGCCGTTGCATTTCTGGGTGCTGAGGGGCATCGGCTGGAGATGCTGTTTCTCTCCCCGTCCGAACGGGGGAAAGGCATTGGCAGACAGCTGCTGCAATACGGAGTCCAGCATTACGGAATCCGAGAAGTTACCGTCAACGAACAGAATCCGCAGGCAGCGGGATTCTATGAGCACTTGGGCTTTGAAACCTACCGGCGAACGGACTGCGATGAAAACGGCGATCCTTACCCGCTGTTGTACATGAAACTGGTTCGGTAAGAATACCGAAAAAAACAGGAGAGCTTGTTAAAGCTCTCCTGTTTTTGGTTGTATTGTAGAAAGATGGCGTATATCATGCAAGGATTTTGTAGAGGAAATCCGATACAGTATTTCTCCAAACCACCTTTGTCAATCAAAAACAGCTCCGAAATATTTAAAAAATTCGGGAACTATTATGGAATCCCCTTTCCTTCCGATTGTGATAAAATAAGTTTGGGAGGTGAGAGAAAATGCTTATGAATGGTGAGATATTGACCGGTTTGAGCGATCTGAAGCGCTGCTTTTCCATTGACGAGCTTCTGTACAGCTATGGCAACGGTGAACTGGAGATCTTTCTGGAGAAAATCGGGGAACATCAAAAAGCAGCGCAGATTCGGGAGATTCCCGAAAATAATGCGCTGCTTCTAGTTCGGCTTTATGATATTTTTGACTTGCCCTATGAAGACTCGGAGGAAAAGATCAGGAGGGATTTCGCATCAGAGCAGTGATCTCCTCCACGATGTGTGCAATCTGGTTCATTTGCGCTTTGGAAAGTCCGTTCATTGCGGAGCAAATTCGATAAAGCGCATCAGATTCAGAGGGCTCTGTGTCTGCGCTGATATCGATCAGCTTGCTGAGCGGAATTTTAAGTCCGTTTGCGATTTTTCCCAGCGTTTCAATGGTCGGACATTTTTCCCCGCGTTCAACTTTTCCGATATAAGCGGGATGGATTTCGGAGGCAAATGCCAGCTCCTCTTGGCTGAGGTCCTGTTTGGTGCGAAATTGACGGATTCGTTCTCCCACGACGACGGAGAGATTGGTTCTGTTTTTCACGATGACTACCTCTCTTTCTGCGCTGAGAGCCTGCTTTGGATTTTGGGTAACACAAATTGTCAAGACACGAAAGGGATGATACTTTTTATTTTATCGGTATTTTTTTGTCGAATCAAGTCTATATAGGGATAAAATAATATTCCTTATAACCATTATCATCAGAAAGAAATGGCGGGAAACCCTGAATTTTCCGCTTAATCTTTACAATCAAGCGTTTGAATAAAAGCAGATTAAGCGGAAGATCCGACAAATAAAGTCTATATAGAGATTGAAAATATAATCTCTATAGCTATTGACATTAGAAAGAAATGGTGATAAAATAAAAGAAAGGTCTGATTTTTGGAATTTCTATAAAAAAGGAGAAGAATCATCATGTTTTGTAAGAACTGCGGAAAAGAATTGAAGGAAAATGCAAAGTTTTGTGCGGGGTGTGGCACAGTGGTTGGCAGCGGGACGAATCCCACAGCGCAGGCACCGGAAGCGCAGCCAGTATCCGCTCCCGCCGCAAGTGCAGACGGCACAGACACAGCTGCGGACGGAATTGTGGGGAAGTCTTATGTGTTTGACTACTACTTCCTGTTCAATTTTGGACGAGCCAGATTGAGCCGTGTGGGCGTTGGGTTTGATACGGACAACCTGCTGTATGCCAAGGGACTGAAAAAATTGCAGATCCCGTACTCCATTGTGCGGGAGATCAGGGATGAGAATAAGACCAGCAAGTACATGATCTTTTCGCTGATCGTTGCGGTGGTTCTTGGCATCCTCTGTGCTCTTGGCGGACTGATCCCCGTGACAGTAGTATGTGCAGTTTTTGCGGTACTTGTTTTCTTGAAGCGGAAAATGCGTGTGGTGACGATTGTCACCTCCGACGAAAACAAGGAGTTCAAGATTCCTGTGCTCCCGAAAAATGCGGAGATCGACCAGTTTATCGGGGAACTGAAGCGCAAATCCGGATGCAATGGATGAAAATGAAATAGAGGAGGATGTTGATTATGTTTTGCACCAATTGCGGGAATGAGATGTCAGAGGAAGAGCAGTTCTGTCCGAATTGCGGCGCACCGCAAGAGACAGCAGCATCGCAGCCGCCGCAGCCGCCAGTACCGCCGGTACAGGGGATAGGAATGCCGCAGGGGACTGTGCCGTATCAGAACGGTGCAGCAGTCGCTGTAAAGAAGAAAAACAAGATGCTGCCGCTGATTATCATAGGCTCGGTAGTTGGCGGAATTATCATTCTTGTGGTGATTATTTGCGTTGTCGCAGCATTGCGCTCCGACGACTTTTCCATTGATACAGTGAAAGATGGAACACTGCTGGATTTTGATGAGGACGCAACGATTGGAGAAGCGTTTGACGATGCATTCCACGACGGCTCGTGGTATTATGATGAAGACAATGACACAGACGAGAAATACGTGGTTTTCGACGGATATTTCTACTCGGAGGATGACGATGAGATCGAGGTTAGGATTGGATTTCGGCACGATCCGGATGTGCATGATAGCAACGAGTTCGAAGTCTTTGCTGTTGAGCTAGAAGATGATTACGGAGATGAGGCAGACGTTTCGGACGATATGGAGGGATTTTTCAATTACATTTTCGATGGTGATTCATTTGAATGGTATTGGGATTGATGGCGTTTGAGGAGAAAGGTGTTTTATGTTTTGCCCAAAGTGTGGAGGAAAGATTGAAGTTGGTGAGAAGTTTTGTCGAAAATGCGGCACACCGCAAAATATAAGTGCGCAGAATATCGCACCGCCGCCGGTACAAGGTGCATCGCAAGTCGTTGCTCCATCTTCGAATCCAACCGGAGCAGTTGCGAAAAAGAAAGTGAGAATCCTGCCATTTGTCATTATCGGAATTCTTGTGATTTTTCTGATCATCCGATTGGTTTCGTGTGCATCTAAAAACACCACCTATGATATGGGGGATACTGCGAAACTGAATGGTCTGGAAATCAGCGTTACTTCGTTTAATATCCAGGATACATTGGCGAATGGATCCTATGTTGCGGATGACGGAATGACCTATGCAGTAGTCGGTTTGACCGTTTACAACGATGATAAAAGCGGACAAAATTTTATGGATGGATTTTGTTCTTATGCGCAGTTGATCTATGACGACAAGGAGTTCTCAATGACCTCGTTTCTGGTTCCGCCGAGAAATGTGCTTGCTGATGAAAAAATCTCTCCGATGGAATCCATGGATGGTTATATTGTTTTTCAAATTCCAAAGAAAGTTGCTAAGAATCCGGATGAAATCGGTATCAAGTTTCTCGTGGACAATGGCAAATTCAACGAGAAAAAGATGAAGTGGCAGGAAGACATTGATTCGGTGATATTTGATGTGGAATCGTGAGTGTGAAGGAGAATAAATATGTTTTGTAGAAACTGCGGAAATCAGATCAAAGAGGGTGCCAGCTTTTGCTCTGCCTGTGGATGCCGGTGTAGTGCTCCGGTAACGGTAGAACTCCCCGCCGGCACTGCACCGGAAGTGGCGCCGGCAGAAACCCAGAGCGCTAATTGCAGTGCTCTGGGAAACCGGTATCGCTTTTATTATTGTGGCGGACGGCACGGGAAAATCCAGATCATTGCACTGCCGCTTTTCTATACCATTTTGTATTTTACCGGCGACAGCGTAGACTTTACATTTCAGGAAAACTCGCTGAAAATCCTGAGCAGTGAAATAGAAACGGAAGAACCATATGCCAACATCAAATCTATTTCTTTTCAGGAAAATGTACCCGTTCGACGGAATTTCCCGCTGCTGGTTTCCCTCATTCTTTCGTTTCTCATTATTGTGCTGGTGTCAAATCTGACGCAATCTTTGGAGGATCCTGTCATAGGAGGTATCAGTACGATTTTGAGTCTTGTAGTGACAATCGGAGCGTCTTTTTTCTTGAAATTTGGCAAGAAAAAGAGAACGGCTTTGATTATGGAATGCAAGAACGGACATTCCCTCTGCTTGCCGATGAAACGGTTCAATGAGAAGCGGCAGCAGAGCAAAGAAGCATTTCTGCGGGATGTTCAGTCTGTGATAGAATCATGAGGGGTGACTTCAAGTGCAATGTAAAAACTGCGGAAAAGAACTCAAAGACGATGCGAAATTTTGCGATCAGTGCGGTACAAAGGTAACAGAGGCTGATTCTCCGGAGCAAATGCCGGAGAACAGTGAGAGCACAGCGCCTGCCGAAGCAGCGGTAACAGCAGAAGAAACCGCTGCAGCGCCGACCGGTGCCAAAGCCAAAAACAAAAAGGCTCTGCTGATCGTGGTGATTGCTGCTGTGCTGGTGGCAGCCGGAATATTCACCGGCTTGTACATGACCCATGTGATCTGTTTTCACAAGTGGCAGGATGCCACCTGTACCGAACCAAAGACGTGCACGGTCTGCGGAAAAATTGAGGGCGAAGCACTGGGGCACGATGCGTCAGAGGTGACCTGCACCGAAGATTCCGTGTGCCGGAGATGCGGCGAAGTTCTGGAAAAGGCGGCTGGACACCAGTGGGTCGAGGCGACGTGCCAGAAGCCCAAGACCTGTTCCGTTTGCGGTGCAACCGAGGGCGAAGTGGCAGAGCACCAGTGGAAGGATGCCACCTGCACGGAACCCAAGACCTGTTCCGTCTGCGGTGCAACGGAGGGAAAACCCGCAGGGCACCAGTGGAAAGATGCCACCTGTACGAAACCGAAAACCTGCACCGTTTGCGGTGTTACTGATGGAAAGGCACTGGGGCACGACTGGAAGGCAGCTACGCTGTCCGCACCGAAGACCTGTGCAAGATGCGGGGAGACTTCCGGCGAAAAGCTGAAGCTGACTTCGCTGGATACACCGTCGATTTATACGGTAGTCAAGGAAGTTCCGGTTGCCTTGAACGGAATGGGAAAAGAAATGTATTCCGGAACGCACAGCTGCGACGTGGTCTGCTGGGATGCAATTCCCAATGCCGATGGCTATGAGGTGTCCTATGTCAAACATTATGGATATGAGTCAGAGGGAACAGCGACAGTATCGAACGAAATGCAGAAGGTCGGAACGAATACCTTTGTCTTTGGAAATTTGACGGCACACAATGAGAACGAGTACAGTTCAACACAGCTGGAACATCTGGCAGTCAGAGCATATGCCAATACCGACGACGGCGTGATCTACAGCGAGTGGAGCAATGAGATCACAGCGATATGGGAGTAAGAGTCCGCTTTCAAAAGCGTGAGAATCGAAAAGGAGCGTTGCAATGTTTTGCACAAATTGCGGAAGACAGATAGACGACACGGCGAAGTTCTGTGACTACTGCGGAACGCCCGTCAGTGACACAGACGATGCCGCACCGGCGCAGGATCGCATCAGCACCAGCCCGGCTGCACCGCAGATCACTGTACCAGCCAGTAAACCGGCTGGCAGCGGAAAGGTGGTCACGAAGCGCTATCACAAGCCGGCAATCATTGTCATTGTGATAATTGTTGTTGTGGCAGCTGCTGCGATTGCGATTGTTGCAGGGCTGGAAAGCCACTGGAACAAAAAGGGCGACCGTGCCATTGAAACAGTTCAGAATTCTTATTTTGAATTTCTGCCGGACATCACAGTGGGCAACCTGATTACAGCATATTACGGCGAAGATTACTGGACTTACAATTCCGACGATGTGGTGGAATTTTTCGGAACGAACCAGAAGGACAATACCGGTCTGTCCATCCAGTTCCAGCAGGAAGACGACCACACGGTTTCCGTGCCCTATCGGATGTTTTGTAAGGCGGATGAGGCATCCCATGAAATCAGCGAGGAGGAGTTCGAGTCGTACATGATCAGCTTGTACGACCAGCTGGACGGCAGCACCGCCAAGGCAGATACCACAGAGGCAGTGACGAAAACCACTGCTGCAAAGGAAACCGCCGCCCAGCAAACAACCACCAAGGCGACCACCACGGAAGTGGCGAAGTCCAAGAACTATATGGCGTATATGGATACGATTGAGTTGTATGGCGGACTTGCAGATATCGCGAAAAACGACTATCAGGAGAGTGTCGCACATCGGGAATACTATCTCTATGACATCGATCAGGATGGAACGCAGGAGCTGCTGATTCGGTTTGGCGGAAGCGAAGCGGATACAGAAACGATGGTGTTCACTTTGGACGAAGATGGAACCATTCTTGATTTGGGCAGCTTCGCCAGCGGAAACACCACGCTGTATCAAAAGGACGGCAAACTCTATAGCAGCTATGCCCAGATGGGACAGCAAGTTGTGTCGGAAATTCAGATTGTCGGCGGTTCTGTTACACAGGAAAAAGTGATGGAACAGTCTTATAGTGGTGAGGAACGGAGGTATGGCGCAAAATTCAAGGGTTGTGATCTCTCCGACACCATCAAGGTGGATCTGCTGCTGCCCTATGATATAGAGATGCCGTGTATCGTTGAAGCAAATGTGAATACCTATCTGCTGTCCGGTCAGGACGGCGTGGAAACACGGCTGTATGTGGATGGAGATTTCGCAAATGTGATGGTCACGAAATTCTCTCTGGAGGACGACAGCGTCACGAATGTGATTGGAACTTACAGCAAGGCAGAGTGTCAGGATTCTGTCAATCTGAAATTTGACCCTTACCAAAATCCGAAGAGCTATCTGTTTCTGATTCCCGTATCAGCCGATGGAACAGTTGGCCACGGTGTTATCCGTGAGATTCAGCAGGAGACCAGCGGAACCGTCCAGAGTGGCGGCTATGCTGTCAGCATCCCCGACCAGAAAGGACAGATCAATTGCCATGGCGGGGTTGTTCCGGGCTACACCACTGATTACATCGTCAATGGCGGTGCATGCGAAACGGTGAGAAAGAGTCTCGGCGACACATGGCACGTCACGGCGAAAAACAAGTGCACCAATTATGGAACCACATGGTATGAACTGTGGGATACGGATGACAACGATTACTATGGCTGGGTGGATTCCAATAACATCGATTTCTATTGATGGGATTTCCTCATGACCCGTGAAAAAAGAGCACACCAGTGATGGTGTGCTCTTTTGCGTCAGATATGGGGATATGTCTGTGAAGATGCTTCTCATGCGCCGTTCAGAGCTTGTGTTCATAGGAAATATATGCGGATTTTCGAGCAAATTTTTTTGCAGACAAGGCAAAAATTTGCAGGCATACTTTCGTATGGCAAGAATTTTTCACGCAGTATGCAACAAAATTTGCCGAAAAGACGTAGATAGACGCCTATGAACACGAGCTCTCAATGTCCTCCCGGGTTCTCAGGCATTCCTGCGGTGCCTGTTTGGCTGCCTGAAACGCCAGTTTCACAAAAAGACCGGAGCCAATGGGGCGCATGGTTTTCAGCATGCCCTCCGGAAAAACGAAGTGCGTGCCGTGGGGGGATACGGCATTCTCCGCATTGCAGTCATTTCACAGCGGAGCGTGCCGTGTAGTCCTCTCATGTTAAAATGCAAATCCGCACATGATTCAACTTCATTTTAGAATTATTTTTATTCAACTTTCCTGATAAATCAAAAATAATCATATTTTTTCTGACTGGATGTCAAAAAAATTGAAAAAAGTATTGCATTTTGAAAATTGACATGGTATAATTAGAGTACGATCTAATTATATATGAAAGTGGTGTAGAACATGTCGAGAAGATATGATAAGGAGGATGCCAGGCGGAGGATTCTCTCGGTCTGTGTGCGTTTGTTTATTGAGAAAGGGTACAGCCGGACGACCAATGCGGAGATTCTGCGGCTGGCGGATGTGACCAACGGAACATTTTACAACATTTTCAAGTCCAAGGATGGTATCCTTTTGGAGCTGACAGAATTTATGTTTTCCAACCAGTTCAACATTGCAGGACAGCTTGCCGGCACGGCGACCGATCCCATCTTCCTGTATGCACTGGAAACCTCGATTCAGATGACGCTGACGGAGCTGAATGAGAATCTGCGGGAGATCTACGTGGAGGCGTATACCCACCCGCAGGTCGCGGAGTACATCCATCATAAGACGGCAGCGGAGCTATCCGGGATTTTCGGCAGCTATCTGCCGGAGTGCAGCGAGGCGGACTTTTTTGAACTGGAAATTGGAACCGCAGGCATGATGCGAGGCTATATGGTGAGGAGGTGTGACTGTTATTTTACGCTGAAACGAAAACTGCAGCGGTTTCTGCGGATGAGCTTCAGCGCATACAATGTGCCGAAAGAACAGCAGGATGCGGTGATCTCAAAGGTGCTGCAAATGGACATCACGTCCATTGCCAACATGGTAATGCAGCAGCTGTTTACCGCACTGGAGATGAAGTATGACTTCGTTCTCACAGAAAAAACAGACGAAGAAACCGGGAAAACGGGAACCAACGCAGGCAAGCTCTCATAAGAGCTCGTGTTCATAGGCGTCTATCTACGTCTTTTCGGCAAATTTTGTTGC
>OOAM01000600.1_pt1 | contig 32572 bp, 28 predicted proteins | sample 1671131 | NCBI WGS metagenome assembly OOAM01 (sample SAMN06348125, study PRJEB24527) | human gut metagenome | biome: human gut; feature: ankylosing spondylitis patient; material: feces | host: Homo sapiens | place: China | collected 2015-10 | reverse complement strand
TATAGATAGCAATTGGGGTATGTGTTTGCGGACACATACTTGGAGGAGTCGGAGTGATCCGGCTCCTCTTTAATTTTTAACAAAAAAACGGTAGTCAAAAGGGGCACCTAATGACTACCATATTTTTATTTTGCCGCTTCCAACACTAATCTGGCATATTCTTCATCACCTATGCTTTCCAGTTTTCCTGCCACACGCACCGACAATTCTAAAAGTTCATCATCGTCGATATGTTTCATTGCCTTATGAATGTCCTCTATAACCTTTGCCCTGCTGTCACTCTGGAAAATACATATCAAATTCGTTTCTTCTACCGTAAATAGATTATTCATATTCCTATATCTCCTCCCTGTTCGTTTTTTTAGTCTTATCCTGCTCTTTAGCATCTTTATTCTTTCCTTGTTCTACTTCCTTCTGCTTGCCTTCACGCTGTCGTTTCTCTTTCTTCTCAATCTCCGCCTGTGCCATAGCTGCATATAGCTCTATCAGCATATTATTGATGGTTTCCATCAGCATACGAGCCATAGCATTATCCAGCTTTGATAAATCCATAAGTGTAGTTGGAAGTTCCAGTATCTTTACACGGATGCCATTATCCCTGTAATACTGCAACTCCTTTAATGTCTCCTGCTTATTTCTACCAAGCCTATCAACCTCAGTAATAATTAGCTCGTCACCAGCTCTTAATACATCCTCTTTCAATACCTGATACCTCGGACGATTAAAATTCTTTCCTGTCTGCTGGTCAGTGAATATCTTTTCCAGCTCCAGATTATTCTGCTCACAATAGACTGTAATCTCCTTGATACCTCTGTCTAAATGCTGTTCTCTTGTACTTGTTCTGTGATAACCATATCTCTTCATGATTATTTGCTCCTTTCCTTAGTCCTGAAATGTGTACTTTTTGAAACTACAAAAAAAGGACTGCTAAACAGTCCCGAAATGTATGGACATCTCTTTACGAAACGTTCCAGTATTTTTGTATACTTTTTGGCACCACCTCCTTAAAAATGGGTATAAAAAAAGAAGGTGTATTTCAACCTTCCCTTCTAATAACATTTAAATATAAAATTAACATAGCTTTAAGTCAGTTTTTTTAATAAATAAATCACCCTCAATGTCTACTAATTTAATATACTTATAATTCATAATCAGCATCAAAATTTCCATTTATCAATCTTTGTGTTCCAAAAATGTATTTATTTTTTATATACTCCGCAGTATATTCCATTTCTGGAAACAAATAACTTTTGCTTATCCCTATATTAGACAATTGTCTTAAAATATCTTTCTTTACTTTTTTAGGAATGATAACTTCTGTAAAATTCATTTGATATTGTTGTTTCGATAAACGTTTCAATGTTGGATGTAATTTAAAGATAGATTTTTCACTTCCGTAGTGCTTCTTATAATACTCTTCTCCCTCTAAAATTAGATATGCAGCTTCTTCATCTGATATACAAGTATCCTTTTCTACATCAACTATGCTATTCGCAAAAAGCATAAAAACAGAACTTTGTCTTTTTTCTCTTTCTGTAATATAACTTGGGGTTTTGAAAAACAAAGAATTTGGTACATATACCATTCCTAAATATGTATACAAATTACCTGGGTTCTCTTCCAACCAACTCAATAAAAAACTTTGGTCATTGGCTTTATATATCAAATCTCTATATTCATCCAACCCATCATATAGATTTTTTCTTGGCAAAGCAACTATCACTTTTCCATCTTTTTCCTTTTGCTGAATATCACTACACGAAAAATATAGCGACACTAGGGGATTTGACGTAAAATCTAACAATCTTGTAGGTAAACCATAATGTTGCATTTTGGCAATTATTTCAAAATCATCTTTTACGTCAAATTCCGAGGGATATGCTTTTTTAAATTCTTCAATCATAACAGGCTCATAAAACTCTAAGTCATTAACAGCTAAACTAGGCAATAATTCCCATTCACTATTTGAAACGCCTCTATAATAAAATTCTTTAAACACTGCATTCCTGTCTTTTTCTTTTTCATTTTGCAAGATATCTATGATTTTGAGATAATCATAAATATTATCTATTTCAAAATTATTATTTTTCTTATTATAAAATGGTTTCATTTTATCTTTTTTTAATTTTTCCACATAATCTTTCAAATATACTGATATTTCCATTATTACCTCTTATCTTATTGCCATTTATATCTCATTATAGTATCTCAACGCATCCTTAATATACTCCACCTTTTCCTGCGGACACTGCTTCACTTCTGGATTTTCCTTCTTGGACTTATTATAATTCTCTCCCATATCCAGACCACACATCCGCTTCACCTGTGCAATATAAGAAGTATGCACATTCACACCATACTTGTCCTTCACATAATCCTTAATCTTCTGATAGGTAGCCTTTTCTTCTGGTGTGTAATTGCTCTCTTCATCAGGCTCCATTGTAACCTCAATCTTAGGTGTATCTTTTTTGAGGGATAATTTGACAACTGTCTCCACATGCCCCGTATTCGGAAACATATCCACGCAGCACCCCTTCTTAACCTCATACCCACTCTCCTGCAACATAACCAGATCTCTTGCAAGGCTTGTAGGCTTGCAAGAAATATACACCATTGACTCCACGCCATAGTCAATTATCTTCTTAAGTGCCTTTGGATTGATACCATCTCTTGGTGGGTCGAGAACGATAAAGTCTGGCTTGTCCTTTATGTTATCGAGGGCGTTAAGCACATCATCTGCGATGAATTCGCAGTTATCAAGACCATTTATGCCGGCATTAATCTTAGCCGCTTCTACGGCTTCTGGTATTATCTCAACGCCGATGACTTTCTTTGCAACCGGGGCTAACATCTGTGCTATTGTTCCTGTTCCACTGTACAGATCAAAGATTACCTTGTCTTTGGTTGTTCCGACATAATCTCTTGCCTTTGAGTACAGGACTTCTGCACCAAGTGAGTTAGTCTGGAAGAATGAAAATGTTGTAATCTTGAATTTAAGTCCAAGAAGCTCTTCTTCAATATAATCCCTTCCGAATACTATTTCTGTCTTTTCATTGATTACTGCATCGGCAACACTGTCATTGTAAGTGTGTAAGAAACCTGTTATCTCTCCGTCAAGTGACAGTGCTTTTAACCTGTCTGCAAGCTCGTTCATAGGGATATCATTTACTGTAGTTGTTACAATGTCCACAAGGATTTGTCCTGTCTTTACGGCTTTTCTTACAAGCAAATGTCTAAGATACCCCTCGTGCTTCATTTTATGGTAATAAGTGAGATTTTTCTCTAGTGCATAATCATATACACACTTGAGTATTTTTCTGTAATCATTATCCACAATCTTACAGCCTGTTACTGTTACTATATCATACATACTGTTTCTCTTATGTAAACCGAGGGCTATCGGACCATCTTTTACCTCATCGCCAAATGAGAATTCCATTTTGTTACGGTATTCACTTGATACAGGACTTCCAATTATTCCCTCCCACTCATATTCTGTATTAATAACAGGAGCAAGAAGCTTCTTCACTGCATTTTCTTTCATCTTTAACTGTTCTTCGTACCTTACAGTCTGATATACGCAGCCACCGCATTTGCCAAAATGCTCACATCTTTCGTTAGTTTCTGTATCTGCCTGACAGACAACTTCAAGAAGCCTTCCTTCACATTTGCCGTGCTTCTTCTTGTTTACCATAAATTTAACTGTCTGTCCCGGTATTGAATTCTTTACAACAGCCTTTTCCTTTATAATCTGTCCATCTTCCTCTGTCTTAACTATTACATTTCCCTTATTAGGAAAATCCACGCTTTCTACATAACCTGTATATATGCCGCCTTTTTTCATCTTTTATCTCCAATCCTTCTATATAATCAATCAGGAAACTAACCCTGTCCTTATTCTTTATCAATTTTTTATACGAACCAATCACCAGCTAATAATTAACCGATTATCTATTCTCCTGTTATTATTATCTTTTTATAAAACAACTACGGACTAATTTTCAGCTAACCAGCCTTTCTCCCACATCACCGAACATCTAAAAAACCACTGGCTGTAAGCCAGCCAGTGGTCTTGTCTTAATCATTCTTTAATTGGCAGAATAATTAGTTCTCGAATTCATCATCATCTTCAAAGTCTTCATCAAAGTCGTCATCATCAAAATCATCATCAAAATCATCAAGATAATCTGGTGTGAAGTATCTATAGATTGCATATACGATAGCTGCTAATGCTGCAACCGCTCCAATAACTGCTAATACTATGATAATTACATTACTTTTCTTCTTGCTCTCTTCTACATCTTTCTTGTGAAGAAGTTCATTGAGCTTGCTTGCCGCAATAAGCTCTTCAATCTTATCCTTATTCATAACAACCGCTCCTTTCAAAACACTTTTAAAGTAAATATATTGTATCACAACATATTTTATTTGTCACCATATTTAGGCTTTTTTAAGCTTTGCAAAGCCTGCAAGCATTTTCTTTAAACCATACTCATCAAATGTTACAGTTACCATATAATCTCTTGTGCCATTATCAATTGAAATTACTTTTCCTTTTCCAAATTTGGCATGAACCACGGTATCGCCAACACCATATCCAAGTCCAGATGTTCCACCAGCACTGCCAACAGAGGCAGTCAAACCCGCTGTGCCATATGAAGCACCTGCATAACTTCCGCCTGATACAGATTTTCCACCTGCTGTCAATCTACCGCCAGTTCCACTGTCTCCAGCTCCAGCAGCCTTCGATGACTTCTTTAAGTCAAATATATCCATAGGAAATTCTTTACCAAAACCAACCTTAGTATTCGCCTTTCTCACAGAAGACCTGTAGCCTGCTGAAGTTGAGCCGCCGATTGATACACGTTTTGGTTCTTTATAATTCACATTGCCTGAACCGTATCTGTTAAGAGCGGCTTTGGCATTGGCTCTGATATTATACGAACGTGTTTCCTCTGAGTCATCTTTTCCTCCATATGCAATCTTACCTTTATTATATCCTGAACTATTATTTTCTATGTGCATATATTCTTCGGGAATTTCTTTAATAAAGCGTGATACTTTATTCATCTGTGTTTCACCGCGTACCATACGCATCTTCGCGCTGCTTAAGTTAAGTATCTTCTCTGCTCTTGTTATTCCTACATAGCAAAGTCGTCTTTCTTCCTCTATCTCTGCAGGGTCATCTGACACTATTGTCATATAACTTGGAAAAAGGCCATCTTCCATTCCTGTCATATACACAATAGGGAATTCAAGACCTTTGGCACTATGTAATGTCATAAGCATTACCTGCTTATCTGACTCATTAAGATTATCAATATCTGCTATGAGTGCAACTTCTTCAAGGAAACCGCTTAATGTAGGAGTTTCTTCCTTCTGTCGGCAGCTCTCCTCATAGCTTACTATTTTGTTAATCAATTCATCTATATTTTCCTGTCTTGCTTCTATTTCTTCTGCTGTTTCGCTCTCTGCAAGACATTCTATATATCTTGTATCACTTACAACAGTTTCGGCAAGTTCTTTTATGCTCATAAATTCCTGCTTTGCCTTAAGTGAACCTATAAGTGTAACAAATGGCTCTAACTTTCCAACACCTCGTTTTATCGTATCGATATGCTCAGCATCGCACAGAGCCTGCCAGAATGTTATGTCATTCTGGTCTGCATATTCCTGAACTCGTTCAATTGTTGTCGCACCAATTCCACGCTTTGGAACATTGATAATACGTTTTACTGCCTGTCCGTCCATACCATTGTCTATAGTCTTTAAATATGCAAGTATATCTTTTATTTCCTTACGCTGATAAAAGCTTATTCCGCCATATATACGGTATGGTATATTCTTTAACATAAGCTTTTCTTCCAACGCTCTAGACTGTGCATTAGTCCTGTATAATATGGCAATATCGTTGTAATTCCAGCCGTCCCTTACCATAGAACTTATGCTGTCAACAACACCCTGTGCCTCATCATATCCATTTTCATAAAGTGTATAATTAACCTTTTCACCCTCGCCATTCTCTGTCCACAGACTCTTTGCTTTTCTTCCTATATTATTGCTTATGACCGCATTGGCTGCATTAAGAATTGTCTGTGTTGAACGATAATTCTGCTCAAGCTTTATTACTTTAGTTCCTGCAAATGTATTCTCAAAATTCAATATGTTGGTAATATTAGCACCCCTGAACTTGTATATTGACTGATCATCATCCCCAACCACGCAGAGATTGCCATATTTGGCGGCAAGCATTGATATAAGCTTAAACTGCGATGTATTAGTATCCTGATACTCATCAACCATAATATACTTAAATCGTTCCTGATAATAATTAAGTACTTCAGCATCATTTTCCAATAATTCTACTGTCTTGTATATTAAATCATCAAAATCAAGTGCATTATTAAGCTTTAATGTCTTCTGATACTCCCTGTATACATTGGCAATTCTCTTGCCGTTGTAGTCACCACCTGCCTCAAGCTCCATCTGATCCGGACTCATAAGCTCATCTTTGGCGTGCGATATCGCATTCATAATTGTTTTTTCCTTGAGCATCTTCGTATCTATATTGAACTTCTTACATATATCCTTTATAACACTCTTGACGTCATCTGTATCATATATTGTAAATGTATTGGAATAACCAATTCTATCTATATAACGCCTGAGAATCCGCACACAGGTAGAGTGGAAGGTGCTTACCCACACTTCGCCAGCCTGCTGTCCTACTGTCGCATCAACTCTCTCTCTCATCTCCCTTGCCGCTTTATTAGTAAATGTAATAGCAAGTATATTATATGGTGCTACACCACAATCATCTATAAGATAGGCTATCCTGTTAGTAAGAACTCTTGTCTTTCCAGAACCTGCTCCCGCTATAATAAGAAGCGGACCCTCTGTCCTTTTAACCGCTCTTTTCTGGCAGTCATTTAAACCATCTAAATTCATATACGCTCCAATCCAATGTGTGATTATACTCACACTATCTCCACTTTAACTTACATATGCACTTAACTAAAATCAACAGTACATCTAAACTTAACCTTCACATACTGTGCATACACAATATCATAATTTAGTATAACAAATGTTCGATAATTTTAAAAGCAAAAAATCAGAAACCATTGTCTGAATTAGTATATCATTAAATATATTTATCCAGCTATGATTTCTGATTTATAGTGTATGTTCAACAAATGTATTCTTATATATCCTACTTCTCTGTTATGACTGCATTATCCATTACTAAATTCTGTGCCTTCTTAACAAGCATAGACTTAACAATAGTTTCTTTGTCATATTTATCTGTAAATGTATCTACCTTTGAATAACCGCTGTCCTTAGCGAACTGCTCAAGGTCATCCTTGTATTCATAATCTGTAATTGCAAGTCCTTCCTTTTCTGCAATTGCCTGATATACAAGCTGCTGTCCTGCTGATGCCTTAACGAATTCATCAAATGTCATGCCATAAAGGTTCTGGCAATATTCATCATTAGTCTTTCCCTGAAGTGTGCTGTAAAAGCTTATTGATTCCTCAAGCTTTGATGACTGCTGTGCAAGGAATTCCTCTGGATAACCTGTAACCTTGCATTTGTCAAGGAGCTGGGTAAGTATTGCTTCATTCTTAGCTTCTGTTATCTTAGTTTCTATTGTTCCACTGACATCATTCTTAACATGTGCCTTATATGAATCAACTGTTTCGCAGTTGAACGCACTCTTAACAAAAGCATCTGTAAGCATAGGAACATTAGCCTGCTGTACATAACTCATTGTAAGCTCGAATACAACTCTCTTGCCAGCATAATCAGAATACTTTGAATTCTCTGGAAGTGTGATTGTTATTACCTTAGTCTGTCCTGCAACCATTCCATATAATTCTTCATCTAAGCCAGTTCCTGCAACAGGGAAAGCATCCTTACCAAGTGTCATACTATAATCAGAACCAGTAAAATCATCTATTGAAAGTCCGCCTGATGTACCAGTATAACCAAATGTAACCTTATCGCCTTTCTGTGCTTCCCTGTTAACATCTGTATATGTTGTCTCACTTTCAAGCTGTTCTGCAATCTTATCATCTATAACCTGATTAGTTATGGCTGTTACATCAACCTCAGCCTGAATTCCCTTATAATCTCCAAGCTCTACATAATCAGTTGGATTGTATCCATAATCTACCTTTATCTTACTGTTACAGGCTGTTGTCATCATAACTGACATAACCATAGCTGCTGTAACAGCATATTTTACAACTTTATTCTTTAATACTTTTCTCATAACCTGTCTCCACATTAAATATTGCCGTAACACCGACTTATAAACTATACCACAATATCACATTTAAAACCAGTATTATGCAAATGTTTCACAATATTATCACAAAAAAAGGCAAAAAGCCCAATCTGATATGCTCCCGAATTACTGGAACACATCAATTCGCTTTCTGCCTTTTATATAACTGGTATTAATACCAATATAAATCTTAATTAAGCAAGCTTAGCCTTAGCTACTTCTGCTAACTTAGCAAATCCTTCTGCATCGTTTACAGCCATCTCAGCTAATACCTTTCTGTTAAGGTCGATGTTAGCTAACTTTAAACCATACATAAACTTGCTGTATGAAAGACCGTTCATTCTTGCTGCAGCATTGATTCTTGCAATCCATAACTGTCTGAACTGTCTCTTCTTCTGCTTTCTACCCTTGTAACTCTCTGTAAGAGCTCTCATTACAGACTGCTTAGCAACTCTGTACTGCTTAGATCTAGCTCCTCTATAACCCTTAGCGAGCTTTAATACTCTGTTATGCTTCTTCTTTGCGTTCATACCGCCTTTAATTCTTGCCATTTCTTAATTTCCTCCTAATAATCAATCACAGACATCCATATCTTATAAATATGGCATAATCTTCTTCATTGTCTTTACATTAGTTGCATCTGTCATAGCTGCATGTCTAAGATTTCTCTTTCTCTTAGTAGTCTTCTTTGTAAGAATATGGCTCTTGTAAGCTTTCATTCTCTTTAATTTACCTGTTCCAGTTACTTTAAAACGCTTTGCAGCTGCTCTTTTTGTCTTTACCTTTGGCATAATAATCCTCCTAATTTAATTCTCATATGGAATAAATAATATTTTAACGTTTTTCAGTTAAAAACATAGTCATGCTCCTGCCTTCTAACTTTGGAGCTTTGTCTACTACTGCAATATCACTTAACTTCTCAGCAAAATCTTCTAATATATGCTTGCTGGAATCGATATGTGCCATCTCACGGCCTCTAAATCTTAAAGATACCTTTACTTTATCGCCTTTCTCGATGAACTTTCTTGCCGAATTACACTTAGTATTCAAATCATTAACATCTATGTTAGGTGACAAACGAACTTCTTTGACTTCTATTGTTCTCTGCTTCTTCTTAGCTTCCTTCTCTTTTCTGACAAGTTCATACTTATACTTGCCATAATCCACAAGCTTACATACAGGTGGCTTTGCAGATGGGGCAATCTTTACTAAATCAACCTCTGCCTCTCTTGCCAGTTTCATAGCATCCTTAGGAGACATAACTCCAAGCTGCTGTCCTTCTTCTCCAATAACACGAACTTCCTTATCACGGATCTGCTCGTTAATCATTAATTCGCTAATAGTAGTGCACCTCCAAAATCAAAAAAAGTGGATAGTCAGACTATCCACTTTTTAATCATAATGCATCTTAATTGCTGTTTATCATGCACATTCTTAAAAATATAAACCCAAGTCGCCCGATTGCGCTAAGGTGAGAGTGGATACTCTGCTTTGTTTAACAACTATTAGAGTGTATCACTAATAATTATAGCTGTCAACTAATATTTTATATAATTATGAAAATAATTGCAGAAATTTTCAATTAAGCTCTGCAATTCCTGACAGCCTTACATATCTGTCCGATATTCTGTACCATGTTGGGAAATCCACAACACCAGTCTGCGGCATATTGTTAATTCTCTGAAACTGCCTTACTGCCTCCGCTGTACGCTCTCCATATATCCCGTCAACCGTCAGTGCCGGTATTGCCGTGTAATAATCCCCTATAAGATTAAGCTGTTCCTGTAACTGCCTTACCTTCTGCCCTGATGAGCCTATATCAAGGTCTGCACCAGGCCACGATGACGGAATACCCTGTATCTGTTCAGCCGTATTAATGTACATATTATCTCCATAATAATATCTTAATATATCTATTGAGGAATATCCCTGATCACCCAGATATTTACTTCCCCATTGTGTCATCCAGTCAGGACAGCTCGATTTCTTTCCATCACAATACTGTGTTAGTATCGGCTGTTTTACATTCGGTCTTGACAGATAATTATCAAATATTTCATCCACAACCTGTGAAATGCTTTCAAATATATTACGTCCGTTGACCCATTTGTGGTCAAATGCAGTTGATGAGGTTATCGTAAAGTTGTAATTCTGGTTTCTGTACCACTCTGTATACACTCTGTTTAAGGTAAAGGACATAATCGCTAAAATATTAGCTTCCAACGTCTGTCTTGGCCATGTCGAATATATTTCACTGCTCGCTACATTTTTAATATAATCCTTGTATCTCACATAATAATCAAGTGCTGTGGAGTCTGTAGGAACACCATCGTGCACAACTATTGTTTCTGGTATTACAACGCGGCTTAACACAATCTCCCCCGACTGGCGTACCGGCTTAATCTCGGTCTCTGGTATCTTGGCAGGATAGCTGCCATACAGCGTATTAACTGGAATTACAATATTATTCTCAGGAATCTCACTGTTATCCTCATTCAAATACACATTCTGAATACTTGTTTCCCCTGAGAATACATCAATACCGGATATATTAATCTCCTCGTAACCATCTGCATTAACATCAATAGTGTATTCCGAAAATGGCTGGTTCTCACCTGGTTCCATACTATACTCCACCGGTGGTGTGAGAAGATCATCAAGATTAACTGCTCCTTCTGAGTCAGTAGTTATCTCATTGATAATTCTTTCAGGATTTCCTGTATATGCAAGTGAAATCCTTGCATCTGCCAATGGTGTGCCCTGCTGTTTATCATATACGTTAATGCGCATTTTCCCTTTATCTATTGCATCGGCAGGAGTTTCCATTGTATGTACATACACCATAATCTAATTCCTCTTATATTATTCATTATATTTTTGATTATTATATGTATCTTTATGAAATTTTATGAATAAAATAAACTGATATTTCCTTTAGGAGGATTTATGGCTGATTATAAAATCGCCCTTGATGCAGGACACGGTGGAAGCGACCCCGGTGCTGTATATAAGGGTAGACAGGAAAAAGAGGACACTCTCGACCTTACTTTAGCTGTCGGTGACATACTTAAAAAAAATGGCATAGATGTATATTACACAAGAACTACTGACGAATACGAAACTCCATTTAAGAAAGCAACCGATGCGAATAATTCCGGTGCCGACCTTTTCGTATCAATACACCGCAATTCCTCAGAAAATCCTAACCAGTATTCAGGCGTTGAAACCCTTGTATACAGCGATACTGGTTTAAAGGCTGAGGTGGCAAGAAATATTAATAACCAGCTTGAAGATGCTGGCTTTAAAAATCTTGGTGTAGACGAACGCAAAAACCTTGTTGTCCTTAAACGTACCAAAATGCCAGCCGTTCTTGTTGAAGCTGGATTTATTAACAACGATAAAGACAATTATCTATTTGATGAAGAATTCGACAGCATTGCACAAGCAATCGCAGACGGAATATTAGAAAGCATACCATCAGGCAGGCCCGGAAATACCACTTCCAATAAAAGCAATCGCACTGACAACAATAATAATAGCAACAACAATAGTAACAACAATAATAGCAGCAACAGCCAAATGAATAACTCTGGCAGAACTGCTTCTGCCCCAATTGACAGCACAGCTATGGTTAATTCCATCCCACCTGATAACGAGGTGTTTTCTGTCCCTGTCAGTAGTTCAAATATTATGCCACAATGTCCTTGTGACAATAATGATTATGACACAGAAAATGAAGCACTTTACCGTGTACAGGTTGGCGCATACCGCAACAAGGATAATGCCGACAGAATGTTAAATTCACTTTTAATGGACGGATTTCCTGCATTTATAATATATGAGGACGGCTATTATAAAGTCCAGGTCGGTGCTTACCGTATTCTCTTAAATGCTATTAAAATGGAACAGCGTTTAAGAAGATTCCGCTACAGCACATACATTGTATATTCATAACAGATTGCTATTTAATTAATAAACATTTAAAACCCTCCAAAAGTCGAAACAGTGTCTTACTTTTGAAGGGTTTATTTTAGGTTATTTTACATTTTAGGAGCTGTAGTTATTAATTATAGTTTATTATTCTGCTGAATATATTGTTACACCATGCCACTCAATAGATGCAATATTATCAACACTGATAACCTGTTTTAATGCAAATGATATATGCATAATACCTGCTTTGGCACTTAAATCAGAAGTTTTGTTGTCAATACTAACAACTGTGCCATCTTTAAGATGTACTACAGGTGCATATTTACCACTCATGCCAAACCACTTAAAGTCTGCATTTCCTGTTCCATATATATCAAGTACGAATCCATCACATTTAAGTGTATCTATATTGATAGTCTGGTCTGCATTACAAGATGATGTAACCGATATATTAGGAGTTGTACTAAGCACACCTGTGCTGCTACTCTTAAGAACTGTTTCAAAAGACCACTCCCCTGTTGCTAAGGTTCTGGTTTCTCTTGTTTTATTATCTTCACCATTTCTGTACGTACACTTAAGATCCTTAACATCAATCGAAATGTTATGATTAACAATATCTCTTGAATCAGCATTAACATATATTAATTCTGCATATATTTCTGAACCATCATCTGACATACCATTATAATTAAGATGGTATAATGTACCTGTTGATTTGAACTGGTCTGTTTCATCACTTATTTTTATTACAGTATCTGCAAAATCAAATGTACCAATTATTGGACTTAAGGTATCATCATTAGGTATAATCGGACTTCCGTCTTTTGACTTTATAGTCAGTTCAATATAAAATCTTCCACCATTAGCAACATATTTTCCCCATTCCACGTCAACATTAGATTCTTCTGTAGATGTAACATTACCTGTATTATAGACATTAACCGAACTATCCCCGCTTATATGAGATTCAAAATTGACATTACTCTTTGGGACAAGATACTTCTGGTACGCGTATACACCAGTGTAAGTTAATCCCGAGATTGCAATCACTGCGGCTGCCGCTGCTGCTATATTTCTATATATTTTTGATCTGGTTCTCATTATGACAGGCTTATTAGCTGGCTTTGCCTGCTCAATCCACTCCTGATTAATATTGTTCATTGACTTAAATAATTTCTCACCATTCATACCAAAACGCCCTCACTTTCCAAAAACTTCTTTAAATCTTTCCTTAATCTGTGCAGTGCAACCTTAACTGAACTTTCGCTCTTTCCAAGTTCTTTTGATATAACTTTAACAGGTTGTGAATACCAGTATCTTTTGATAAATATATTTCTCTTATCAGTATCCAATGTTTTAAGAAATGTATTAATCAATTCTCCTACCATATGTTCATCACCCTCAAGTGCTTTATCAGGCTTGCCGATACACTGTTCCATCTCGGCTGTAAGTTCTATAACATTAGAGCTTCTTTTTAATGCATTGTCATGGTCTATTCTCTTGCAGATTATATGTCTGCATATAGTAGCTGAATATGCAAACAAATATTGCGGTCTGTTATCTGGAACTGATTTCCATACTTCATAAAACGTATCATTAACACATTCTCTTGCATCTTCCTCACTGTCAAGCATATTCATTGCAAGCTTCATTAATGGTCTTTGATACCGCTCCATTAATTCACGCATTCCAGATTCATCTCTGTTTGCTATTAAATCAATTATTTTTTCTTCGCTGCACACTTTATTAAATCGTCCTTAATTATTTCTTTTTGAAAGCTTTCACTTATAGAGTACGCTTTTTTCAGGATTGGTTACAGAAATGTAAAATAATTATTTTGCGAAGACTTATTGGATATTAATATTTCCTGATGCCTTAAGCTTTAAACTGTGATTCATAAAATGTATATCTGCATCGGCTGACACTCCTATTACATTATCACTTTGCATATCTATCTGTATTACCGAATTCACATATTCAGCCTGTGAATATTCAGCCATAATATATAGCGTCATATTATCCAGTCCATCAAAATCAACAACCATATTACAGACAGCGTTTTGATTGTAATATACTACAGCACTCACCTTTGCAAGGTTATTATCCCTGTCAGCCTCTATATCAAGCACTACATTGCAGTCCTTTACTTCCGTGGCAAATTCAGATTTAATACTGTCCTTTTTTATGCCATATACATTTAACAACGAAATATATGGAAGAACCTGTGAATCTTTATATAATTCATCCACAAATGTATTAAAGCCATTAACTAAAGCTGTTTCGTCTATATTAATATTATAAGCGTGTTTTCCTGTTTCGCTGACTGTATTCACGCAATCCATTGCCATAACTTCATAGCCCTTCACAAAGTCAGCTAATGCAGCTTTTAAAACAGGCTTAAGCTGATCTGCATCTATATTAATATATCTTGATATATCAGCTTTAGATATTAAAAATGTATCATTAGTTAATTCAGGTATAACTACATTTATTCCGTTATTATCGATATTAGCTGTAATGGTATATTCTGCACTATTCTTACCCTGCATATAATCAGTATTATCATATATCAACTCCGATATATTGATTTTTCCAGTATAGTTATTGGCACTTACATCTATGTTGTTTATATATTTTTCAACTGTGCTTTGTAAAAGTTCTCCAGATTTCAACATCGTTTTTAAAGCTTTTTTCTCTGGAGAAGCATACATTTGTGTAACACCATATGCCGATAATATTATTGCTATTACGGAAAGAAATATTATACCAGCCACAGCACGCTTTACATTTTTCTTTTTATTCTGGCATTTCATCAGCCTTACCCTTTCTTTCATACCTTACAAATTCATAACATATATCAAAGTATGTATGTTCATCACTCTGTCCTGTAATTCTCCAGTCTTTAAGCTTATCAAAATCACTTATATAAGTATCTGCTTCGTAAGAGTAATCAACCTTTGTAATATGTGCTGTATCACAATATGGAAGGAATTCTTTGTATATCTGTCCACCACCGATGACATATACATCCTTACTATCCACATTTTTTACCTTCTCAAGCACATCTTCAACACTATGGCATAAACATACGTCTTTAGCTTCATAATCTTTATTTCTTGTAAGAACAATATTCTTTCTTCCAACAAGTGCTGACTGGTTAGGAAGTGCTTCTAATGTCTTTCTTCCCATAATAACAACTTTTCCATAAGTTTCTTCACGGAACAGCTTCTTATCCTCTGGAATATCAACAAGTTCTCTTCCTTTATTAGCTATTCCCCATTTTTTATCAACAAGTGCAATTAAATTCATAGTTTGCCTCCTACCCAGGCTGGCACATATCCTTTGACACTTATGCCCTCCTGTGTGTATTCCTCACTTTCAAGCTGTCCGTATTCTCTTATAAGTTGGATTTTGCCTGCATCGCTGTAAGGAAATACTCTTTCTATTCTAATTCTGCTCTTTAATATAATATCCTGCACATCTTCCAGAAATTCATCTATTCCCACACCCGTCCTGGCTGAAATATTCTCAACATAATCAGCTTTGCTGTCCTTGAGTATAGGAAGTTCGCCGTATTTATCACATTTATTAAAAAGTGTAATTATCGGCTTATCACCTACATCTAACTGCTTCAATGTCTCATATACTGTTGCCATATGTCTTTCGTAATCATCATTAGAGCAGTCCACAACGTGAATTATCATATCTGCATATTTCGCTTCCTCAAGTGTACTCTTAAATGCCTCTATAAGATTATGTGGAAGCTTTCTGATAAATCCAACAGTATCTGTCATAAGCACTTTTTCCTTGTTAGGAAGTGTAAGTGCCCTCGTTGTAGGATCAAGTGTTGCAAACAGCTTGTCCTCAGATAATACACCTGCATCGGTCAGCCTGTTAAGAAGTGTTGACTTACCCGCATTAGTATAACCTACTATAGCCGCTACTGGTGTAGAACTGTCCTGTCTGTTCTGTCTTTGCACATCTCTGTGGCTCTTAATCTCTTTTAACTCACCTGACAAATGAGCAATCCTGTCCCTTATTATTCGCCTGTCTGTTTCTATCTTCTTCTCACCCGGTCCTCTTGTTCCTATTCCACCACCAAGTCTTGAGAGTGTTGTTCCAAGTCCTGCAAGTCTTGTTGACCTGTATTTTAACTGTGCCATCTCAACCTGTATCTTACCTTCACTTGATGAAGCTCTTGCGGCAAATATATCAAGAATAACCATTGTTCTGTCCATAATCTTAGTATTAAGAACATCTTCAAGATTTCTTAACTGTGCTGGAGACAGCTCATCATCACATATTATTCCTGTTGCACCAAGCTCATCTATCATAAGCCTTAATTCTTCAAGCTTACCCTTACCAATATATGTTGCAGGGTGGAAGCTGTCACGCGGCTGTATCATCTTTCCTACTGTGACCGCTCCGGCAGTCTTAGCAAGCTCTGCTAACTCCTCTAACGACTTCTCGCAGTCGTCAAGAGGATTTAACTCTACGCCGACAAGTACAACCTTTTCCTGCTCGTCATCTGTATCATATAATGCCATATTTTCCTCCAATCAATTCTATTATGCCAGAAGCAGATGTCTTAACATATCAATCAACACAAAGCATTTATTATATAATAATCTATTCTTTTGCTATGCAGTCGCTAAGATAGTTAGATACTTCCTTTTCTTCCGAATAATTCATAACATTTTCTGTTATCTCTTTTACTTCCTTACTGCTCCACGAAGCTATCTCTTTTCTAGTTTCAAGCACCCTGCTCACTGTAACAGAGAACTCGTCAAGTCCGAAATTAAGAAGAAGTGGTATCATTCTTTCATCTGCCGCCGCTTCTCCACACATTCCTGCTTCAATACCTGCGTTATGAGCACACTCAATTATGTATTTAATACTTCGTATAACGGCTGGATTGAGTGCAGAGTAAAGATAAGCAACATTCTCATTGCCTCTGTCAACAGCAAGTGTATACTGTGTCAAATCATTCGTACCGATTGAGAAGAAATCAACCTCATGTGCAAGTACATCTGCCATTATTGCCGCAGCTGGTGTCTCTATCATAACACCTATCTTTATATCCTTATCGTACTTAATGCCTTTCTTGTCAAGATCCCTGCATATACCATTTATAATCTTCTTAACCGACTGCACCTCTGTAACAGAAGTTATCATAGGAATCATAATTCTTATATTGCCATATGCACTTGCCCTTAATACAGCCCTTAACTGGGTTGTGAATATGTCTATCCTGTCAAGGCAGAACCTTATGGCTCTGTATCCAAGAAATGGATTTAATTCCTTTGTAAGTCCCATATAAGGAATGTCTTTATCTCCGCCAATATCAAGCGTTCTTATCGTAAGCTGTCTGCCATCAAGCACAACTGCCGCTTTCTTATATTCGTTATACTGCTCCTCCTCTGTTGGGAGTGCCTGCTTGTTCATAAATAAGAATTCCGTCCTGAAAAGTCCGACACCCTCAGCTCCAGCCTTTACCGCTTTAGCAGCCTCATCAGCATTGCCTATATTAGCAGCAAGCATTACTTTTCTGCCGTCCTTTGTAACAGTCTGTTTATCTATATATTTCTTAAGTTCCTTAACTCTTTCATCATATGCTTTTTTCTTTTTATTATATATCTTAAGAGTTATAGGTGTAGGATTGACGAATACTTCGCCGTAAGCTCCATCAACTATAACTTCTTCACCCTCTGTAATTTTACTGCATACATCCTTAACACTTAATACAGCAGGGATTTCCAATGCTCTTGCAAGAATTGAAGCGTGTGATGTATCTCCACCTTTCTCTGATATGATACCGGCAATATGCTCTGTATCCATATTAGCTGTCATCGATGGATGGATTTCATCGGCAATAATAACAGTATTATCAGAAAGATTAGTAAGATCAATATGCTTCTGTCCCTGCATTATTGCTATAAGACGCTGTTTCATATCTTCAATATCGGCTACTCTCTGTGTCATCGTATCATTGTTAAAGCTTAAGAATATGTTCTTTAACATCTCACAGGTATCTTCAACCGCAGCTTCTGCATTAAGCTTGTCATTAGTTATAGCACTTATTACACCACTGGTAAACTCAGGATCTCTTATAAGATATTCCTGATTTTTTAATACAAGAGCATTCTTATCATCACCATTAAGCTTCTGTGACAACTTATCCACAAGCTCATTAGTTTCCTGTATGAACTTTTCCACAGCCTCATTGAACTTATCAACCTCAGCTTCTGTATCCTTAATCTTAACACGGCTGACAGCATTCTTACACTTATGGATAATAAGTGCTTTTCCTATACCAATTCCCTTAGATGTACCTATACCTCTTAACATATAGACCCCCGTTTCCGCGTACATTTACGCATATATGTTACCAAGCTAATCACTGGTTAAATACATACTTTATCATATTAATCAATGTCTCACTTGTATCTCTTGAATATATAACCTCTCTTGCCGTTACAGGTTTGTCAGTTATTATATTATCAACACCTTTATTAGTAAGATTCTTTATAGAAGCGTCATTATTAACAGTCCACGCATATACCTGCTTTCCTGAATTATGAATAGCATCGACAACTCTCTTAGTAAGGAACGAAGCATTGACGCTAAAGAAATCCACGTCATCTATCTCATAGAACTTTCCATAAGCCACCGATAATATATACCCGACTTCTATGTCCTCATCATAAGACCTAACAGCCTGCAATGCACTATAATCAAATGAGGTGATAACGCACGAATCCTGCATTGAATATTTCTGTATAAGCTTTACAACCTTCTTTGCTACCTCATCACTGTTATCCGCCGTTTTAATCTCTATATTAAGTTTAATCTTTCCTTTGGCAAGCTGCAATACTTCTTCAAGTGTTGGAACTTTCTCGCCCTTGTACTCCTCTGAATACCAATACCCGGCATCAAGTCTTTTAACTTCTCTTAAAGTAAGCTCCGTAATATTCTTTAGAACACCTGTAGTCCTGTATGCTGATGTATCATGCATAACAACAATATAGCCGTCTTTGGTCATCTGGACATCTAACTCTATAACATCAGCCATATCTTCAATCGCCTTACTGAATGCCGCAAGAGTATTCTCAGGTGCATCTACTGAAGCACCTCTGTGGGCAGTTATATCCGTATTGTGGAATATAGCCACTCTCTCAAACGGATTATTATTAAATGACCCAATTATATATATAATATCAAGCACTATGGATAATGCCAGCACAACTGCATATATTATCCTGTTGACCCTTGCTGAACCTTCGTCAATATCCACGAATTCAAATTCAATATCATCCAGATCGGAATATTTATAATACATATATGAAATCATTGAGAATGAACAAGGTATTGATATAAACACAAGAAAAATCTTCACACCGGCCCTCAATTCCCTAAGAACTGATAAATATACCGCACTTCCAAGATAAGCCATATCAAGAAGCTTAACACCGCCTATAAGTATAAGCGAAATAACTGTATAGAACACTGCTATAGCTACAAATATTGCAAGATTATATACAATAACAGACATAATTACCCTTAATCTGTTATTTCTTACAATCTGTGAGCTTTTCTTATATGACTGTCTGAAATTCTTCCCCTCCATCATATATATATTAAATGAGAAAATTCCTCTTATAACATAATAATATATAAGAACCATAACTATTGCCACAAGCATATATATCATATACCTGTTTCTTCTCATCGTACTTCCGATAAGATTGCTCAATGTATCTGAATATATAAGATTAGCGACAATTGTAACATTTATAAATATAATCGAAATAAAGAAAAATAAAAAAAGCGGTATGCTTTGAATTCGGATTAAATTTTTAAGACGCAGGTACGCATTATATATATTATCAATTATAGATGCGTTATTACCTTTTCTCTTAGTTTCAAAGCACACAGCCAAATATGCCATCTCGTAAATGCAGTAACCGACAAACAGTATAATGCCTGTAAACAAAGCTATAATAACAACAGGGTTTGTCAGTGCCTTTACAATATATTCATTTGTTAAATATCTGATTCCTGCAACCTTCATACAAAGATTAATGGCGGCAGTTAATATAGGATATATAACTGCTACTGCCAGTAACTTATATGTCAGTTCAAACAGAATTACGTGTCGTTTGCTCCTGCGAAGCAGCCTGACATTATTCTTAAGACTTTCTAACATTGTCCACCCCGCTGATTATCTATGAAAAAACCTCTGAAGGCTGCCAGCACTTGAAGCCTGTGCAACTACACTTTCCATTTTCTTATTAGCAATTCTCTTAGTAAAATGGTAAGAGAAATCCACAACATATGATATAACAAGCACAATTGATAACACTGTAGTTACCCTCATATCCATACTGAATACAACACGTTCTACCATTTTATTGAATACACTGAATATAAGAACTGCTAATACCCCCCAGCCAAGAGTGCTTTGAAGGCATATTATTCCTTTATAATTAAATCTTAGATGGTCGTAATTCCACCATACTTCACCAAAAAGCTTCTGCATAAGTCTTGCTGTCATATACTCAAATATTGTCGCACATATAGCACCAGCAATGTATAAAGCAGGGTAATTACCCTCAATTGGTGCAAATATATGAAATGCTATAAACACGCCAAATCCATATATAACGCAGAACGGAAGCTTGGCAAAACCCCTGTTCTCCCAATATCCAAGCTGTTTTCTTATGACTATACATTCCATAGCCCAGCCAAAAAAACTATATATAAAAAACCATACCGCTAACTGGTTAACATTCATTTCCCTAAATGTAATATCAAATATATTATACATATTAATACAACTTTCTTTCATCATTACCATAATGGTTATCTTTTAACATTATTATATATATTCTTATATACATAATAAATGCAAATGTCAATACTGCTGCACACACTATCATTATAACATATTGAAGATTAACCGGCATATGCGGAAATGCAACTAAAGCAAGCATACACACATACAATACTGCTGTACATACCTTGCCATACCATTTAGCACCATCTAATCTCCTATTCGCCCTTTTCATAACTACAAGACCCATAAGTGCCATAACTACCTCTTTGACAATAAGATATACAGCAAGTATGCACATATATGGAATATTAATAGCCAGAGTAACTAACATTGCAAGCTGCATAAGCTTATCTGCTGCCGGATCAATAATCTTACCCAAATCAGTTATCATATTACAACGTCTTGCTATCTGCCCATCAAGAAAATCTGTTATCCCCGAAAGCATTACAACAAGTGTCGCAACATAATAATCCACTGGTTCTTCTGCCGTAAAATAAAGATATACAAACAGCGGAACCAGTGCAATTCTTATATAACATAAAATATTGGGGAGTTTAAAAAGATCTTTAACCTCAAACTTAAACTTCATTCAAAATCCTCAATTCATACGAATATCTATAGATATCACAAGTGAAATCCAATACTTCTATATATAATATCCTATATAATAATACCCTTTATTGGCACAATTATAAAAGACTTTCAAGTGTCTCCTTAACTGCCTTAATAAAACCTTGTGTATTAAGTGTTACAGGATTACCTAATGTAGTAATAAGTGCTAAATCCTTAGTCATCTTACCATCTTCTACTGTCTTGATGCAAGCCTTTTCAAGTGTATCTGCGAACTTTGAAAGCTCTGGAAGTGAGTCGAGTTCTCCTCTCTTTCTTAAAGCTCCTGTCCATGCAAATATAGTAGCAATAGGGTTAGTAGATGTTTCTTCTCCCTTAAGGTGCTTGTAATAATGTCTTTGAACTGTTCCATGAGCAGCCTCATATTCATAATATCCCTGTGGAGATACCAGAACTGATGTCATCATTGATAATGAACCAAATGCTGTTGCAACCATATCTGACATAACGTCACCATCATAGTTCTTGCATGCCCAGATATATCCACCTTCTGAACGGATAACTCTTGCAACTGCATCATCTATTAATGTATAGAAATACTCAATTCCTGCTTCCTTGAACTTATCAGCATAATCCTTATCATATATATCCTGGAATATATCCTTAAATGTATGATCGTACTTCTTAGAGATTGTATCCTTAGTTGCAAACCAGAGATCCTGCTTAGTTTCAAGTGCAAAATTAAAGCAGCTTCTTGCAAAATTCTCAATAGAATCGTTAAGGTTATGCATACCCTGAATAATTCCTGCCCCCTTAAAGTTATGAATAAGCTCTCTTGATTCGTTACCCTGCTCATCTGTATATACAAGCTCTGCCTTGCCAGCTGCTGGAATCTTCATCTCTGATGCCTTGTATACATCACCATAAGCGTGTCTTGCTATTGTGATAGGCTTTTTCCAAGTCTTAACATATGGCTCAACACCCTTAACAATAATAGGTGCTCTGAATACAGTACCATCTAATATTGCTCTGATTGTTCCATTAGGGCTTTTATACATTTCCTTAAGGTCATATTCCTTAACTCTTGCTGCATTAGGAGTGATTGTAGCACACTTGACAGCAACACCATATTTCTTAGTTGCTTCTGCTGAGTCAACAGTAACTTGATCATTAGTTTCATTACGATGGACGAGTCCAAGATCATAATACTCTGTATTAAGGTCTACATAAGGTAAAAGCAGTTCTTCCTTAATAAGCTTCCACAATACTCTTGTCATCTCATCTCCATCCATCTCAACGAGTGGTGTTGTCATCTTAATCTTTTCCATTACTAATCCTCCATATTGTGCATTTAATACTGGAACTATATCCAAGCAATTATTAAAATTTGCTTACAATTATAAAATATTTTTATTACTTTGTAAATGCCTGTTTTGCCATAACAATTATCTTGTATTAAATATCCCAGTTTGCTATAATTACATAATTGATTTACATAGGTTTTGCCATTTACGGTGGCTGTTATTCTAAATACTGCCGTATATGTTGTAATATTCGTGTAAACATTATTAATATGCAGGTTTTATTGTGCCTGTATTTTAAAGGATTATAGTAATAAATCACATTTAAGAAAGGACGGTTTTGTAATATGTGCGGATTTGCTGGATTTACAGGATACCTTGAAAATGGTAAGGATGTACTTACTGATATGATGAATAAAATCATCCACAGAGGACCTGACAGTGCCGGTCAGTATATAGACGACAAGGCTTATATGGGCTTTAGAAGACTTTCAATCATCGACCTTGATAACGGAAGCCAGCCTATGTTCAACGAAAATAAAAAGATTGTTATCACATTTAATGGTGAGATATATAATTATCAGGATTTAAGAAAAGACCTCATTGAAAAGGGTCATATATTTGCGAATAACTCTGATACAGAAGTTCTTATTCACGCTTATGAAGAATATGGTGAAGATATGTTAAATAAGCTTCGTGGTATGTTTGCATTTGTTATATGGGACAGCGAGAAGGAGACTCTCTTTGGTGCAAGGGATTTCTTTGGAATTAAGCCTTTCTACTACACTGTAGTTGACGGCAACATTATATATGGTTCTGAGATTAAGAGTATATTGGCACACCCTGCATATAAGAAGGAAGTTAATGATGTTGCTCTTGAAAATTACCTCACATTCCAGTATTCAGTGCTTCCTGAAACATTCTTTAAGGGTGTATACAAGCTTATGCCAGGTCACTGCTTTACTTTCCATAATGGAGAAATCAACATAAAAAGATACTGGGAACCTACATTTGAAGCTGATGAGAGCAAGTCTTTAGATGAATTCGTCAAAGAGATTGACGATGCTATGCACGACTCAGTTGAACACCACAAGATTAGTGATGTTGAGGTTGGTTCATTCCTTTCAAGCGGTGTTGACTCAAGCTATGTTGCCGCTACATTTAATGGTGACAAGACATTTACAGTTGGATTTGACTACGAAAAATATAACGAGATAGATTACGCTAAAGCCTTATCTGAGAAAATCCAGATAGACAATTATTCTAAGCTTGTATCAAGTGAAGAATACTGGGAAGCTATCCCTAAAATCCAGTATCATATGGACGAGCCTTTAGCTGACCCTGCTGCTATCGCCCTTTACTTTGTAAGCCAGACTGCTTCTAAGTATGTTAAGGTTTCAATGTCAGGCGAGGGTGCTGATGAGTTCTTTGGCGGATATAACATTTACAAAGAACCTCTTGATACAGCAGGCTATAGAAAGCTTCCAAAAGTGCTCCGCAAGTGTCTTGCCAATGCTGCACAGGCTGTCCCATTTAAGTTCAAGGGTAAGAATTTCCTTATAAGAGGAAGCAAAGATATTGAAGAACGCTTTATCGGTAACGCATTTATGTTCAACGAAAAAGAACGTGCCAGGATATTAAAGAACCCTACTGGAAAGTATAACCATAAAGAACTTACTAAGCCATTTTATGACAAAGTTAAAGATAAAGATGATGTAACTAAAATGCAGTATATAGATATTAACTTCTGGCTTATCGGTGATATTCTTCTTAAGGCTGATAAGATGAGTATGGCACACAGCCTTGAAGTAAGAGTTCCTTTCCTTGATAAAGAAGTATTCAATGTAGCAAGAACTCTCCCAACTAAGTACAAAGTTAATAAATCTAATACTAAATACGCTATGCGTAAAGCCGCTAACCAATATCTTCCTGATATGGTTGCTGAGAAGAAGAAGCTTGGTTTCCCAGTGCCAATCAGAATATGGTTAAAGGACGAGAAATATTACAATATGATTAAAAAAGCTTTCACAAGCGAAGCTGCTAACAAATACTTCAACACAGATGAGCTTGTTAAATATCTTGATGAACATAAAGAAGGCAAGGCAGATAATTCAAGAAAAATCTGGACAGTATATATGTTCCTTGTATGGTACAATGACTTCTTTGGTGACTCAGAATATGCGGCTTAACTAACCATCTGTAAACTATGCCAATTCTCTTTAATCAGGTATTTCAGGGAATTCACTCAAACTAACATAAAGATGTCCTGCTAATGACAGATTAAAGCAAGCAGATGTAATTATCTCACTTTAATCTAATTCATTGTACAGGACATCTTTTTTTAATTAATATTATTATGTTACTTTAATTAATATTATTATAATTAATATCATTGTAATTTTAGTTACTCTACATTCTTTAATGCCTCGTCCATAGGTATCTTCTTTATCTTATACATCATAAATACTGAAATCAGAGCATATACACCAACATTCAGTACAAACATAAGTACAAATACATATGGCGCATAATAGCAGGAAATCCAGCCTGACATCTGCTCCATAAATACCCTGAACAGCCAGTTCATAATAACAACCGACAGCATAATATTAATAATGACAGATATAACAACAACTATCGTTGTAGATGTGACATACAGCCTGCTTATCTCCCTGTTGGAATAACCTAATATCTTAACCATGGAGATTGATGTTGAATTCTTCTCAACAATAAGCTTGGTTAATAAGAACATTAATACTGCAAATAATACAACAGCAAATATTTTTACAAGTTCAAATGATGTTCCCATAGAACGGTCAAGCTGTCTGGATACTTTAGTCAGGTCATCTAATGTAATTTCTGTTGCTACATATTTCTCATCAATATCAAGCTTTTCTGATGAAAGATAACCTGAATAATAATCCTCTGCTTTATCAAATATATCTTTAAAATAGTCATCACTCATAAATATTGCAAATGAAGAAGGATAATCATACATACCTTTAACTGTAAAGGTATACTCCTTATCCTCGTATTTTTCTTTAAGTGTTATCTTATCGCCCTTGTTAATTCTGAACTTTTCAGCATAACCATTAGATACATATACTTCACCCGGTTTAAGTTCATTACTATTAATATCAATATATCTGCTGTTATTGGCTGCTCCATATATTAACACATCTTCGCTCTTTAAACGTCCGTCAATAGTCGAAAGTGTCTTTGCGCAATACTTCTCAGCCTCATCGTTATCCACCTCGACAGGAACTTTTAACACATATTGATGCTGTGCTATAAGCTTATCCTGTATTTCATTCTGGTAATGTGCAAGCAGCGGACTCATCATAAGACCAAAAATAAGCAGTATATTAGCAAATAATATTCCAATAAATAGTGTAATGTAATTAGGCATATTCTGTATTATTATTCTTAACCTGAATCTGTTAAAGAACTTAAATCCCGGCAGGCGCAGAGCTTTCTTTTTCTTTCTTACAGCTAAATCCTTTCTTAGGAATTTAAGCGGTGACAATCTTAATCTGTATCCTATAATCAATACATTTATAACAACCATTATCACAAATGGGACAATTGTTGTCAGTAAGAAAGCTTCAGCATTCCAGAGTGTTGTATATGTTGTAAGCGAATAGCTCTCATAATATGTATTTACAAATATATTCTTAAATACTGTATAGCCTAATATATTACCGACTAACGCACCAATTATTGTAACAATTATTGGAAGCAGAATATAATGTGCCAGCAGTTCACCTCTGGTATACCCTGAAGCTCTTAAAGTACCAATAACATTAGCTTCTTTGAATATTGTATTATTAGTTGTCACAGCAAATACAAATGCCATAATAACTATAACAACATATAAAAGCACTATCATCATAGCTCTGTCACTTCCAATATCATCACCAGTAAAGTGTATTGCCTGATTAAGATATCCCGGAATATAATTAGTAAGTATGGCATTATTGGATATTACTTTCATAAAATCATCTGCCATCTCTTTTTCTTCTATATCATCTGCTGGTTCATTATCGTATTTCCACGAATATACATAATGAATATGTGTATCATCATATGCTTCAAAGCAACTCTCTGACACTACCCCAACACCGAATTTTACAGAGTCAAACATTGTATCTGAATTGTCGGAAAAAAGGCAGCTATAATCAGATAATGCAACATAGCCTGTCACCTTCAGTATTCTTCCACCAGCATTAATTGTGTCTCCTACTTTAATATTATTATTAACCGCATACATTCTGTCTATAGCAATCTCATTAATATCTTCTGCAAGTCTGCCTTCCATAACATCAACCTTATCTATATCTTTCCTGTTGATATAGAAACGTATTACGCTCTGGTCGTCTTCACTCAACTTCTCATTATTATGTACCTTTACAGTCTCTTCCTTATAGAAATTCTCATATATAGTTACATTTTCTTCTTCAAGCCTGTCAATAAGCTTATCATCAGCCTTGGGATATAATTCAAAATTACCATTTTCAATATTATATTTATCAAAGCTCTTATTATATGTATCAAGCATACTGCCATCAGCTATAAGAAAACCACTTATAAGTCCTATAACTGCTGTCATAAATATAAATATGACTATATATTTTGCAATTTCACCAGCAAATTCTCTTGGCAACCGTTTAATTAAAGGATTTTTCATATCTGACTCCCATTATTTAATTTCTTTTGACTAAATATATTAATATTGCACATAATCTACCATTCAAGATCAGCAGCAGATATCTTATTATTATTGACAATATTGTATCTTATCTGTCCATCTCTTAATTTGATAACCCTGTCTGCCATATTCTGGATAGCATCGTTATGAGTTACCATTATTACTGTGTTACCATATTTCTTATTAACATCTTCAATAAGCTTTAATATCTCCTTAGAGGTATGGTAATCAAGCGCTCCTGTTGGCTCATCACATAATAATATGTCCGGATTTTTCACAATAGCCCTTCCTATTGCTGTTCTTTGCTGCTGTCCGCCTGATAACTGGTTAGGAAGCTTATGTCTATGCTCATAAAGTCCAAGTGTATTAAGCAGTTCATTAATATCAAGCGGTGAATCACTAAGATAAGCACCAACCTCTATATTCTCCTTAACATTAAGGTTAGGTATAAGGTTATACATCTGGAATACATACCCAAGATGCTTTCTTCTATATCTTGTAAGCTCCTTTTCTTTCATATCTTTAGTCTTTTCATTATTAATGCTTACATATCCCGAATCAGCATCATCAATTCCACCTATTATATTAAGAAGTGTTGACTTTCCCGAACCTGATGGTCCAAGCAGAACGCATATCTCCCCTTTATTGACTTCAAAATTAATTCCCTTAAGAACTTCCACTTTATTAGAAGCACTGCCAAATGATTTTTTTAAATCTTTTACAGTAAGAAACATATAGCTTTCTCTCCTTCATATTTTAATAATATTGAGTTAGCTGCATCTAACCCTTATTAGTATTATAATCTCAATAACATAAAAAAGGAACACATTAATTGATAAAATATATCAATTAACGCGTTCCTTTTTATATTTTTTATAATATGTAATTTGAAATTATTACTTCTGCTCCTCGGCTAATGGTATGTTCTTCATACTATTCATACTAATAAAGAGTGTTGATGTATTATGTAATAATGCTGATGTAGTCGGCTGTATTACACCTAATACACCAAGTGCTATAAGTCCTGAATTAAAGGAAACTATAGTTCTGTAATTGCGGTTAATCTTCCTTATAAGATTGTTACTTAAATCTTTAAGATATACAATCTGTCCTAAATCGTCCGCGCTTACTGTAATATCCGCAATCTCTCTTGCAATCTGCGCACCATCACTTATTGCAATACCAACATCTGCTGCTGACAATGCTGGAGAATCGTTAATACCATCACCAATCATTATAACCTTACGTCCGGCAGCTTTTTCATTTTCAACAAATGAAGCCTTATCTTCCGGAAGTACCTCTGAATAATATTCATCAACACCAACCTTGCCTGCAATAGCCTTAGCTGTACGTTCACTATCACCTGTCATCATTACAATCTTAGATATTCCAAGAGCTTTAAGTGAACTTATTACTTCCTTGGCTTCTGGTCTTACAGGGTCTTCTATACAGATAACTGCTGCAAGCTTATCCTCAATTGCAAGATAAAGATGTGAATATTCTTCTGGAAGCTTATCAAACATTTCCTGTCTGCCTTCCGGCACAGTACAGCCTTCATCTTCAAATACAAAATGATAGCTTCCGATTATAGTCTTCTTATTATTAATAGTAGTTGATATACCATGTGCAACTATATACTCTACCTTGGTATGCATTTCTTCGTGGCGTAAGTTCTTCTTAGCCGCTGCATCAACAACTGCCTTTGCCATAGAATGTGGAAAATGCTCTTCCATACAGGCAGCCATTCTTAAAAGTTCATCTTCGCTGTCACCATTAAATGAATACACATACTTTACTGTAGGTGCAGCCTTAGTAAGCGTTCCTGTCTTATCAAATACAATAGTATCTGCATCAGCTACTGCCTCTAAGAACTTACCGCCCTTTACTGTAATATCATTCTGTCCAGCCTGTCTTATAGCTGACAATACCGTTATTGGCATTGCAAGCTTAAGCGCACATGAGAAGTCAACCATAAGTATTGATAATGCCTTTGTTACATTTCTTGTAAGAAGATATGTAAGTGCTGTTCCACCTAATGTGTATGGAACTAACGAATCAGCAAGATGCTCTGCCTTACTCTCAAGACCAGACTTAAGCTTCTCTGATTCCTCAATCATCTTGACAATCTTGTCATACTTACTGTTACCGCCGCTCTGCTTAACCTTTATTGTAAGTTCACCTTCCTCAATAACTGTTCCTGCAAATACAGCGCTTCCTGTATTCTTGCTTACAGGCACTGCTTCACCGGTCAGTGAAGCCTGATTAATCATAGCTTCACCGGTAACTACAACTCCATCAAATGGAATGACATTACTTACATGAACTATAATCTCATCACCATTTTTAATCTCATTAACAGGGACTAATACCTCTGTATCGGCTGTCTTAAGCCATACCTTGCTTACATTAAGTGACATAGTCCTTGCCAGATCTCCTACAGACTTCTTATGTGTCCATTCTTCAATAATCTCACCTATTCCAAGAAGGAACATAACAGAACCTGCGGTATTGAAATCATTTCTTAATATAGAAACACCAATTGCTGTCGCATCAAGCACAGGTACTTCCATCTTTCCTTTAAGCAATGTCTTAATACCGCTGCCAATATATTTTACTGACTTTACAGTTGTCACAACATTTCTTACAGATATAGGAAGGAACAGCTTACTTGCAGCTCTTAAGAATACCTTATTAACCAGCTTATCCTGATAATAAGAATTCATCTCTCTTCCTGAACTGTTAAGAACATCATCAGGAACAGCCACCTGCGAATATGTAAAATGCTTAAGTGCATTAATAATCTGCACTTTATCACCGCTAAATTCTATAACAGCATCGCAAGTTTTTTCATATACTTTGACAGAAGTAACTGTTTCTATATTCTTAATATAATACTCTAATATATCTGCCTGTTTAAAGCTCATATGCTTCATATCCATATGAACTCTTAAACGTCCAGTCATACTATGTTTAATATAAAATTTCATATTCTGCCTCTTAGCACATTATTATAGCATTTTACTGCTCTGTGCTTTCTGTTTCTTCTGATACTTCATTTAATTCTACTGTATCATCTACAGCTTCTTCTGCTGCTTCTCTTTCTTCGTTGATAGCCTTAGCCTCAGCATAGATATCACCAGCATTCTCCTGAATTGTTGTAGCTGTCTTCATTACACACTTCTTAGCACGAAGAACTGCTGCTGTACAGTTAGTATATACTTTCTTAGCATCCTGACTTGATAAAACCTTAATTCCTGCTGTACCAAAAAGTACACCTGCTGCAAATATTCCTGTCTTAACTGCATCAATTTTCTTAAATACGTTTTTCATTATGTTCTCCATTCCCAATTAACATCTGCCTGACGTAACCAATTATTAGCATCTGGATGGTATAATTGTCTGAAGATGCCTGGCTGATGTAATTGACTTTGATTTTTGTTTAGGTATTATCTTATACCATACTTTTTAGTTTTACCACATATTTTTTATTAATTGAGAAACTTTATCAAAAACAGGAGGGGCATTATAATCATGACCCTCCTGTTATACTCTTAACTGTCTTACTGTCTATATAACCACAGGCAGCTAATCCTTTCTGCACTATCTGGTTCCATTTCTTAGCTGACAGATTGATTACTGAATTATCGTCAAACTCAACTGTGTATGTGTTGTTCATATTACATTCACTTCCACACGATACACGGTACATATTTCTTCTGTTAATAGCACCAATCTCCTCAAGTGTATTAATCATACGGTATACTGTAGCTGTTCCAATATTAGGATCAAGCTTTGATGCCTTATAATATATTTCTTTGCAGCACGAACATTCTTCATTAAGAATAATGTCTAAAAGCATCATTCTCTGTTTCGTTATTCTGCATCCCCTGTTTCTTAATCTTTGCAGAATTATGTCCTTCTGCATTTCGCTTCTTTCATAGCCAACTACTTCAGAAGCATTTTTATCACATGAATAGTATTTCTGCATTAATGCCTCCTATCCTAGTGGCAGCCTCCACAATGACCACAATCTCCACCGCATGAATGTTTGCCATTCTTCTTGCCTTTAACCATTGTATACACAATAGCGGCTACAATTACCACCAATACCACCAATACGATTACTGTACCCATATTAATCCTCCATTCTTACACCAACTCTGACATCTGCCGCTATATCTGATGAATAAAATATATATCCAATCCGCCACTTAGTGACGGATTGAACACTTATATAATTATGATTAGGAAGTAATCTTAGTTAGCTGCTGCTTTCTTGTATTCTTCCGCTTCCTTTGTTGGTCTGAATAAAAGATAAAGGAAACCAGCTACTAATACAAATGCTACAACTGTCCAGATACTAAATACTCCATCAGCGATAAGGCTTCCGATATTGTAGATGCAAAGTGATACTACATATGCAAATCCACACTGGTAACCAATTGCTATCCAAGTCCATTTAGCACTGTTCATCTCTCTCTTAATAGCACCGATTGCTGCGAAACAAGGAGCACAGAGAAGGTTGAATGTAAGGAATGAGAAACCTGCTAACTTAGTAAATGCAAGTGCAAGTGCTGCATATGGAGATACATCTCCACCACCGTAAAGGATACCCATAGTACCAACGATATTTTCCTTAGCTACAAGTCCTGTGATTGAAGCAACGGCTGCCTGCCAGTTACCCCATCCAAGTGGAGTGAATATCCAGCCGATTGCATTACCAATCTTAGCTAAAATACTCATATCAATTTCATCTTCTGCTAACATTCTGAATCCGTCATCAGCAAATCCAAAATATGTTGTGAACCATACAACGATTGTAGAAAGAAGGATAATTGTACCAGCCTTCTTGATGAATGACCAGCCACGCTCCCACATACTTCTAAGTACGTTGCCAACTGTTGGAATATGATATGCAGGAAGTTCCATAACGA